>Ga0210019_1000132_pt1 | contig 100169 bp, 101 predicted proteins | sample CryGeyCG2114_020_2_FD_183969 | JGI IMG/M metagenome (GOLD analysis project Ga0210019, IMG submission 183969) | Groundwater microbial communities from aquifer - Crystal Geyser CG11_big_fil_rev_8/21/14_0.20 (SPAdes) (version 2) | ecosystem: Environmental > Aquatic > Deep subsurface > Groundwater...
GTTGTATCATTCTTTTAACCCCCTCTTTGGTTTTTGTTTAACCTGTTGGGTGATATTTTATATCACTCCAATCCCTTTAACCAGAAGGGGTTCTTGATTTTTTTATATTTCTAAATCTGTTTTGGGGCCTTGTCTTCCACACCCAAAACACTTAAACTTTAGATTATTTGCATCACCATAAAGTCCAAAGGATTTAGTCTTCTTATCATTGTGGAAGGGACAGAGAATATTCTTTTTTGCGGATATGTCAGGAAGGTAATACCTGTAAATCTCAAATGCCCTCGCCTTTATGTTTTTTATCATTCTCATGCGAATTAAAACCCCCCTCAGATGCCCAAATTTGATAAAACAAGGGCAAATCTGTAATCAATCCCACGCCCTTTTGATTTTCTCTTGATACAATAAAGTCTTGTAAATCTAAGTTTTTCACCATACTTAAGGGAATACGAAGACCACCTTCCCCTTAATAAGCTCAAGACTTGCGTGTAATCCATTTAGTTCAAGGAAAGAGCTGAGGTTGATGTCTATTGTTGAAAAGCGTCTCTCTTTTGCCATAGCCGCTCCTTTTACTGTTTTCATCGGGGTACACCCCTTTCTGCACTGAGATTAACAGAGAAAAATGGACTATTAAAAGTGGGAGTGTGTAAAAATAAATGGAATTTTGTTGGAGCTTATTTCAAGTGTAGATAAGTCTTCTAACAGTCTCGAATGACACATTCAATTGTCGAGCAATAAAACCCTTGAGCAGTATGTGGCAAGGCGTATTGCGAGGTATGTTTACGCGAGAGGTTGATACCTCTTTCATTAGCTTCCGAAGCTTCCGATATAATCTTTTCAACTTAACCCTGTCGATTCCGTTTAATTTCTTCTTGCGTCCTCGTGTTTCCAGTCGCATCTGCAAATGGGGGAATTCTTTAAAAGTTTCTTCAACCAGCTTGTTAATTTCATATAAAAATTTTCGCTGTTCAGGCGGTATATCTATTTTCTTTTTCCTTCCTTGCTTTTTATGTATAGGCGGGAATTTTTTAAGAGCATTTTTTGCAATTTGTGCTATTTTCTGTATATCTCTTTCCTGCTTTAATCGCTCTTTGCTCTTTATATATGAGATCCCTTTTCTCTTAAAACTGACATAAGGGTATAACTTTTTCTTTTCCATTTCCGCTCTTCCCAGGTACGACTCTCCTTAAGTCTTAGAGGAAAGGCTTAGGAGTTAGCCTTTCCTGGAGCTACCCTATCTCCTGACTACTTATACAACTTCAAAAACTCTTCAACTGTCAACCCTGCCTTTGCTATCTGGTCCCTTAATAAGCCTTGCTTAATTGGCTTCCCCTTATGTACAGGAATAGAGAGGATATTCATATTTCCCTCTTTCGTAAGCTTAACATGGCTGCCTCTCTGTCCCTTTATCTTCCATCCAGCCCTTTCAAATGCCTTAATAACCCTATCAGGCTTCAGGTTATGCAGGCTGCTCATGAAACCTTTCTAACCTTCTTTTCTTCTTCCAATACCTCAAGATGACCCTTGATAGCATCTTTTATCATCTCAAGGGCTTCTTCTATCGTATCACCCTGAGAAGCACATCCAGGCAGTGTTGGACACTCTATCCAGTAACCGCCATCCTCCGTATCAGGATAAAGGATTACGGGGTATTCTTTACCCTTTACGATAACCTTATACTTCTTCTCTTTCTGTAAGGTTAAGACTTCCCCTTTAAGCTCCTCTATGATTTTGCCCAGGGCAATTGAAAAGACAAGCTGACCGTTCCTTAAAGTATCAATAATTATTTTCTTGTCTTTAGTCAACACAAAGATTGTTTCACCGTCTGTTAAAAACCTAAGTTCAGCAAGGGGTTTTTCTATCTCCGACATATTCTTCTTAAGGTAATTTATAGCCTTCCTTATCTTCTGAAGGCTAACACCTTTATCCATTAGCGTCTTGGCAACCTTAAGTTGAATAAGGTCATTAAAAGAGTAAAGCCTCACAGAACCATAGCCTGAAGCCTCACTTATAGAAGGTTTTATAAAATGAGTCCTGTCCCAGTAATCAATCTGCCTTATACTTAATCCCATGAATCTGGATACAGCCTTAGTATTAAAGTTCATCTTGCCCTCCTCAGAGAAGTATTTAAAAATACATTGATGTAATCAATATACAAAAATTAGAAAAAGGATGTCAAGAAGAGAGGAAAATTATTCTTACTACAGGTTTGTTATATTGGAGCTATTGTATTTTACGAATACATTTATTTATAAATCAGATTAAACAACAGATCAGCCTTCTCAGGGTCAAGGTCTTTCAGTATCTTATATTCTTCAAGGGCAGAGCCCTTGTCATTTAAAAGTAAGTAGGAAAGACCGACACTAAGATGAGCATCTGCATCATCAGGCTTAATCCTTATCGCCTGCTTGTATGCCTCTACTGCCTCTCTATACATCCCTAAATTGTAATAGGCAAAACCAAGCCCAAAGTAAGAAACTATACTATCTGGGTTTTTCCTTCATTCAGCCTTAGCCTTTTCAAGTTCATCTACAGGCTCAGGACTCGGAGCTGGTGCAGGGGCTTCAGGAGCAGGAGCAGGTTCTAATGCTGGCTTTATTTTCTTTTTAGGTTTCTTAGATTCATTTAAAAGATTTGCAACATACTTGACGGGAATTGCGAAATTGAGATTTTGTCCTCCTTCAATGAGGAAGGTTGCAATACCTATAGCCTCACCTTTCAAATTAAATACAGGGCTTCCACTGCTTCCCATTGAGACAGGGGCGGTTATCTGAATGGAGTCCACGCTTCCCTCGAACATTACTTATAATCCCATCTGAAACTGTAGTTTCCAATCCCATAGGACTGCCTATAACAACAATGCTCTCGCCTTGTTTAGGTTTATAACCTGTAACAATTTTTACTGTTGGGAGTTCTTTACCTTCAACCTTAAACAAAGCGACATCATTGTCTTCATCGTAGTTAATAAGTTCTTCTATAGGGAAATAAGCCCCGTTTTCCATCCTGATAAAGAGTGTACTCTCTAGTGCCTCAAGCCATTTTTCAATCACATGATAGTTGGTTGCAATAACCCCATTTTTATCAATGATAAAACCTGTTCCTGTGGTAATCTGATTTCCTTCTTTATCATTGATATAAATGGTTATAACTGCCTTCTTCTGATTGACAACGATATCAGGGACTTTGGCATGGGCTATTGAAACGATAAGAAAAAGGCTAAGAATAGATAAAGTTTTTGGTAAGATTTTTAGAAATTGAATGGTTCTATTTTTTAACATTTTATTTTCCCTTTGCCTTTCCCATTGGGTCTATCCAAAAATATCAGTATGGCTGCCAGTTCTCTCAAAGATGATGGTCTTTTGTTTTCTGTCCACCTTATAGACCAGCAACCAGTCTGGCTCTATATGGCATTCTCTGCGGTCTTTGAAATTACCCAATAAGGCATGGTCTCGGTGTTTAGGTTGTAACCCCTCTTCGTTAATCAATTTCTGCATAATTGCATGTAGTCTATTTAAGTTTTTACCCCGCTTTGATATTTTCTTGTAGTCCTTCTCAAATTGGTTAGTGGTCTTGAATTTCAGCATCTACACTGCCATTTTCTTAATAAACTCATCCACGCTCTTATACTCGTTTAGCTCCTTGCCTTTATCAGTCTTTTTGAAGGTTCTCAATGTAGTCTTATTGGGTATCCTTACCTCAAAAGGCAATCCTTTATGTAACCTCACCTGATTAAGAAATAGATTGACAGCATCAGACATTGTTAGCCCTAACCTCTTTAAAATATCCTCTGCACCGGTTTTTACATCCTCATTGGTTCTTGCCCTTATCATTGCTGTCTTTGCCATAGATATAACCTCCCTTCTTAAATTGTTACTTATATTGTAGCACAATTGAAATACAAGTAACATTCCAGAGTCCAAGTTAAAGGGTAATCCCCTCTCCCTTAAAAACTGTAACCGTTTTGTAACCATTTGCCCATAATTAAAGCCAATTTTAGCCAACTCCTGCCAATATTAAGAAAAAGAGAAAGCCCTTGATAATAAAGAATAAATCCTTAAAATCAAGGGCTTATTAAAATCAGACTAAATGGCTATTTTCACTTCAAGATGGGCACTCGTAGAAGGTTACTGGAAGTTAGGGAAAAGGATAATAGCCGAAAACGATAATTTCGAAAGGTATAAGATTTATGGGAAAAAGATTGTGCAAGGCGTTGCAGAATCTTTGAGGGTGTCAGAAAGAACATTATGGTATGCTATCAGGTTTGCTGAGACATACCCAGATATTCAGAAACTTCCTGAAGGCAAAAATATTACATGGAATAAATTAATAACCAAGTATTTGCCAGCACAAAAAGAAAACAAATTAGAAATACCCTTACCAGAAGGCAGCTATGAGGTTATTGTGATTGATCCACCCTGGCCTTATGGAACCGAATACGATAAAGATGCAAGGCGGGTTGCTTCTCCTTATCCCGAATTATCTCTCGAAGAACTTGCCAGAATGAAACTACCTTCTGCTGATAATTGCGTCTTGTGGTTGTGGACTACTCACAAGTTTATATGGGATGCCAAACGTTTAATGGATTTGTGGGGATTTGAATATAAACTTATATTAGTGTGGAATAAAGGAAAAATGGGGATGGGAAGGTGGTTAAGATGTCAGACTGAATTTGCTTTATTAGGTATTAAAGGTCAACCTAAATGGAATCTAACTAATGAAAGAGATATCATTACAAGTGCCCGGCAAGAACATTCTACAAAACCTGATGCATTCTATGAAATGGTAAAAAAATTATGCCCGGCGAAAAGCAGAATTGATATTTTTGCAAGGAAGAAACGGCAAGGATGTGATTCATATGGAAACGAAATATGAAAAAGGTTTAGAAGGTGAGAAGTATGTTGCTTCAAATATTTCTAAATTAGGCTACAGCAATTGCCATATTTTTATTTCAATGATATTGTCTAACTCATCAAAAAAGGCCTGGAATAACCTTGCCTGAAATTGTATAGTTTTTGTATAGTAAATATACGGAAAACACCTTAACTTGTGAAAATGAGGGAAACCCTACTTTCTGTAACGCCTTGAATAGTAAGCATAAAGAAGAAAGGGGAAACATACAGAAAAGGTATATTTCCCCTTGAATCACCTTCACACGGAAGAGGTCGCTGGTTCGAAACCAGCATCGCCTACCATTTATCCTCCTGAGCAACCTCTATCCTGTTGTGCCCCTTAGCCTTTGCTTCATATAGTGCAAGGTCAGATGTTTGATGAAAAAGATATATACTCTCGGAACCAATAAAAGAAGTGAAGAGGATTTCGTAGAAATTCTCCTTGCTTATAATATTCAATCATTAATTGATGTCAGAAGTTATCCGAGGAGCAAAATCCCGATATTCGGAAAGGAGAATCTTAAACTTCTCTTAACCCTTGAAGGGATAGAGTATCATTTTCTTGGAGCAGAACTTGGCGGATTCAGAAAAGGTGGATACATCGCTTATACCATTACAGATGATTTCAGAAAAGGGATTGATTTGCTTAAATCCGTTGCACTTACTAAAACCTCAGTCATTGTATGTGCGGAACGATTTCCCTGGAAGTGCCACCGGAAATGGATTGCAAGGGAGCTGCATAAAAGGGGATGGGAGATAGAACATATCATAGACAAAGGGAAGGTGTGGATACCAAAATAGAGGCTGGCGGAGAGGCAGGGATTCGAACCCTGGGTGGAGTTGTCCCCACAACGGTTTTCGAGACCGCCCCGTTCAACCACTCCGGCACCTCTCCATAAAAATAGTAAATAGTAGTTTAAAACAAAACAATACTATTTATGAATGCAGGCATAGCTAAAATTATCTCCGCTTTTGAAAAAATCTTTTTAATATCTCTGCACATTCATCCTCAAGGATACCTGATACAACCTCTACCTGATGGTTAAGTCTTTTGTCTGAAAGCAGTTTGTAGAGACTATCAACTGCTCCGCCTTTTTCATCCCTGCACCCGTAAACAAGCCTGCCGAGTCTCGCATTCACCATTGCACCTGCACACATAATGCATGGTTCTTTAGTCACATAAAGTATTGCGTCTAATAACCTCCAGCTGCTATTCTTATTTGTACCAGATCTGAGCGCGAGGATTTCAGCATGGCCTGTCGGGTCTTTTGAAGCCTCCCTGCAGTTATGTGTCTTCACAATAATATTGCCGTCTTTTACAAGGACTGCGCCTACAGGAATTTCCCCTTCGATAAAAGCAAGTTTAGCCTCTTCGAGTGCCAGTCTCATAAAATAGATATCGTTCTCCACATCTGTCATTGTTATTATTCTATCGGAAGGCTGTAAAAAAATCATGATAGGGGAAAATAAAAGCTGGCGTTAGCTCTATAAAAGTCGCTAAAATAAATCGCAAATGACCAAGAATGATTTAAACTTTTTCAAAAAATGGTTCTCAGATTACTGTAAATCTTTCTATTCATCCAATATTGAGGATCAGAAGAATATCTGTCTTAAGGAACAGCATACCTTCAATGTATGTAAGAACATAATTGAGATAGCTAAGGAATTATCACTACCCAACGATCAGATAATCCTATCTGAGGCAGTGGCCATTTTCCATGATATCGGAAGGTTTCCGCAGTACGCAAAATACAAAACATTCAGGGATAATATCTCTGTCAATCATGGGCTTCTTGGAACGCAGACACTACTCGGAAAAAAGATTCTTCAGAATCTCCCTGATAATGAACAGGAATTAATTATTCGCGCGGTAAAATTTCACAATGCCTTTTCTATCCCGAAAACAGAAAAAAAGGATATTGTTTTTTTCATCAAATTAATAAGAGATGCGGATAAGCTGGATATATGGCGTGTATTTATAGAATATTATGAAAGTCCTGATGAAAACAGGGCATCCGCAGTAGGTCTCGGATTGCCGGATATCCCTGAATATTCAGATGATGTAATATCATGCCTTTATAAGAAGCACACCATACCTCTTGCAAAAATAACGACATTGAATGATTTTAAACTCTTGCAGCTGTCATGGATATATGATCTGAATTTCAAACCCTCCTTTAGATTACTCTTAGAAAGAGATTACATAGACAGGATTATTGCAAAGTTGCCGCAAACAGAGGAGATTCAAAAGGCATCATTTTTCTTAAAAGAATCTCTGCGTCAGAGATTAAAAAATAGGTAAGATTAATAAGGTAACGCGCCCAGGAGGATTTGAACCCCCGACCTGCGGATTCGTAGTCCGACGCTCTATCCATCTGAGCTATGGGCGCATTGGTTTACAGTTATGATACCACAGCAGTTGGCACAAATGCAGTGTGCCATCATAATCTCTTTGTTCAATTGGCAAGCCCTATTATCTCTAACGGCTCTATAAATGCCGCCTCCCCCTTATACTTCTGAATTAAGAAATCTCCTCCCACTTTTCTCTGATCCACTTTAGAATACTGTCATAAGATGGCGGCGTTACTAAGAACACCTCTATATCCGTTGGAAACTGTAACCTTACCCTGTCTTCATCCCTTATAATAAAAAGGCCTGTTTCCCCTTCGGAGAGGTTATTTTCTATCACTTTCAGGATGTGCTGAAGTCTTTTATCCAAAAGCTCAGTGTAAAACTCAAGGACCTTAGCAAAAACCTCTTTTGTCCTCACCACTCTCAGACAATTTCCCCAATCCATAAAAGGACCGAAGATTTCTTCACTTTCAACCGGTAAAAGAACAGCTTCTTCTTCAATCTTTTTCTTAATGATCTGGAGGGCCCGTTCATTAATCTTAGCTAATATATTGAGGGCTTCTTCACCTTGGACATAGATGTTTTCACAGAATATCTTTCTCACCTTCCCTATCGCTTCAAGTTTTTCTAATTGTTGGGTCACCTCATCCCAGTATTTATTAAATAGTTCTTTATATTCATCAGGTGCATCCTCAAGAGGATAAACATTTGGCACACAATAAAGCTTCCTCTTTCCAGCAAAGCTTTCCGCCGTTGGCTTTTCAATCTGCCCTAACTCAACCATATGAACCTCTCCTTTGTCATTACTTAATTATTTTATCTTACTAATAAGGTCATAAGTATGAAGACATTGATTATAAAATCCCTCCTAACCTCCCTTTGCCAAAGGGAGGGAAATTACCCCTCTTTGGCAAAGAGGGGCGAGGGGAGATTTTTCAATAATGTCGTCTTACTAATAACCGCCTTAGTACCCTGAGATTTGCAGTCATGTGTATCAAAATAAATTCCTGTCGCTTTGACAGGGTTTTTCAGTATGTCTGTCCTGTCTTTTTTTTTGCAACGTTTAGGTTAAGGCTGAAAGTTCACGAGATTCAAGGACAGCATTGGCTTACCTTACCCTCTTAATAACCCGATATATGCGTTGGAAATTGGATAACTTAAAAAGGTGTTTTTTATCCCTTCTTCACACCTTCTTTCAGTATAATGCCATATTTTGGATGCTCAAAAGGATGTATTGAAGGCACTTTTGCAAACAACCATCCCCATTGTCTTCCAGGGGCAGGGAATATCTGTTTACCGTCTTCAAAAACCCTTATTGACAGCGCAGGGTTATTAGGCTGATTTGATACCGAGGTCAGGGTAAGGCCCTCCATCTTAAAGTCAGGGAGAAACTCTCCAACAGATATCTTAAGATTGGAATTAGGAACTGAAAAATCACTGTTTAATTTCACTGTGTATTCCTGCCTTTTCTTTGCAATCTTATCTTCAAAAATTATCTTTGCTGCCCTCCATCTGCCCTTAACAGAATCAGGTATTATTATTTGTGATTTACCCTTTGGCATCATCATACCAGGTCCTGGAACTTGCTGCTGTCCCTCTGGAGATACCGGACCTTGCATCATAGGACCTGACGGCATTTGTCCTGGTACCATAGGTCCAGGCGTTTGTGGAATAGGCGGTTGAGCTTCTTTTTTCTTACAAGCACTTACTGAAACAGCCAATATAAGACACAACGTTACTGCTAAAACCTTTTTCTTCATACAATCCTCCTTGTGATGATAAATTTTAATGAACAACCCTGCGGCAGAGACCGCCGAGTATCAAGTTCATACTGTTTACTGGCGGAGAGGCAGGGATTCGAACCCTGGGTGAGGTTTTACCCCCACAACCGCTTAGCAGGCGGCTGCCTTAGACCAGCTCGGCCACCTCTCCTCAAGCAATATTATACTAACAACTTAAATTGAACTTTGTAAACCTAACTGTTAGTATTAACATTATGGCAGGTAGATGTGCTGAAAAAGCTTTACCAGCGATACCCTAAAGTATTGGCTAACCACATTTATAGCCTTATAAAACCACACTTGTTATTCCTAAAAACGTAACAAGCCAATATAATAAATTCATCGCTTTGTAAAGCTTTTGAGGCATGCTACCTGCCATTTCATGCAACACTTCAGCCTATATCCCGATGCACGATGCTCAGATCTATCGGATGTTTTTTGAGATAGCCCTGCAGTTTTTCTACGATAGCTGGAGAACGGTGATTCCCGCCTGTACAACCAATACCAATTGTCAGATAGGACCTGCCCTCCTTAATGTATAGTGGGATAAGAAAGTCTATCAACTCTTTCATTTTATGCAGAAATGCCTTTGTTACTTGCTTTTTAAGAACATAATCAGAAACCCTTTTATCAGTCCCTTTCAGCGCCTTTAATTCCGGGACAAAATTTGGATTGGGCAGAAACCTCACATCGAAAAGGAGGTCAATGTTCTGGGGCGCACCGAATTTAAAGCCAAAAGAAATAAGGACGACTGTCATCAGCTTTTTACCTTTTTGTCCCCTGTAAAGAGATGTCACAAATTGTCTTAGTTGATGTGGTGTGTAAGAAGATGTATCAACTATTCGGTCTGCTTCCTCTTTCAGAAGAGAAAGCCGTTCCTTTTCTATCTGGATAGCGTCTTCAATATTCCCGCCGAGCGGATGAGGTCTGCGGGTCTCTTTAAAACGTCTCAAAAGTATATCTTTTTCTGCCTCAAGAAAAAGGATTTCTGTCCTGTATTTATTCCTGAGGGTTTTTAGTACATTACCGATTTCAGATAAAAATCCTTTTTCTCTTATGTCAATGCCTATCCCTATTTTTTTTAGCTCTCTGTCTTTAGAGACAATTGAAACAAATAAATCGATAAGCGCGACAGGAAGATTATCTACACAAAAAAAGCCAGAATCTTCAAGGGCTCTTAGTGCAATAGTCTTACCAGAGCCGGAAAGACCGGTTATTATGACTATGGTTGGTTTCAATTTAATGATGCACGATGCAGGATTCATGATTTATGATTTTAAGTAATCCCCCCTTACCCCCCTTTAGTAAAGGGGGGTAAGGGGGGTAAGGGGGGTAAGGGGGGATTTGTCTTGCATCTTGTATCCTGCCTTATCATTTCACCGGCTCTATAAGGCCGAAATTACCATCTCTCCTGCGATATATAACGTTTATATCTCCGCTATTGTCATTTGTAAAAACAAAGAAGTTTTTGTCGAGAAGGTCCATCTGCATAGCAGCCTCATCCGGGTTCATTGGTTTAAGCTCGAACCGTTTATTTTTTATAATCCTGTCCACCTCTGCAGTAGTTGCAGCCTCTGTCTCTGTAGTGCCAGCCTTTCCTTCAGATTTTCTATGTGAAACAAGTTTCTCTTTGTATTTTTTTATCTGTCTTTCGAGTTTTTCTACTACCTCATCGATTGACGAATACACCTCACCTGTAATTCCTTCTGCCTGTATAAGCACCCCGTTGGCCTTGAGAAGGACTTCTACTTTATGTCTGTATTTTTCTACGCTGAGAGTAACAATAGCCTCTGAAATATTCGAGATATAACGATCAAACCTTTTAATCTTTTTCTCTGCATAGTCTCTTAGAGCAGGTGTAATTTCAAGATGCCTTCCAGTCACGATAATATTCATAAGCCCTCCTTTTAGTTAGCCGAATTTCCTTCTCTGTGTTTGAGATGGGATTCCCAGTTTTCCCCTATATTTTGCTACTGTCCTCCTGGCAATTATGATGCCGCTGCTCTTTAACATCTCCACTATATGATGGTCACTAAGAGGCTTTTGGGAATCCTCTTCTATCACAATCTTCTTTATAATATCCTTTACAGATGTAGACGAAACACTTCCTATGCCACTTTGTAGTGCGCTGCTGAATAGGAACCTGAAACAAAAGGTCCCATGTTCGCACGACAGATATTTACTCGATGTAACCCTGCTTATTGTGCTCTCATGCATATTTAATACTGATGCAACATCCCTCAGGGTTAAAGGTTTGAGATATTTTATGCCCTTATCAAAAAACTCTTTTTGAAGACTCAGGAGACTCTCTGTTACTCTATATATAGTTCTGTCCCTCTGATCAAGACTTTTTAGAAGTCCAACAGCAGAGCGCAGCTTCTCAATAAGAAATTGCTTATCTTCTTTAGGAAAGGCATTATGCTGCTGCATAAGTTTTTTATAAAAACTACTGACCCTCAATCTCGGCAGACCCTCATCATTTAAGACGATCTGATACCCGCCTGCTATTTTAGTCAGGAATACATCAGGGACAACATAGTTCGTAGTGTCGTTTGAGAAATTTCTGCCTGGTTTGGGTTCAAGCCCTTCAATAATCTTTACAGCGTTCATAATATCTTTCAGGGGCAGGTTGTATTGCTGAGCAATCCGGGGATATTTTTTCTTTTCAAGTTCATCCATGTTGTTGATAATAATCTTTTCTACAAGGGTGCCACTGAGTCTCAGCGCATTGAGCTGTAAGAGTAGACATTCTGTGATGTTTCTTGCACCCACCCCTATGGGGTCAAAACCCTGTATCAAACTGAGTGCCTTCTCAGCTGTTTCCCTCTGAGTCTTTGCTGCCTCTATTATCTCCTCGATAGATGCCCTCAGATATCCGTTCTCATCTATATTGCCTATTATGACCTCCCCTACCTTTCTTATACTTTCTGGCTCATTTGAGAACCTTAGCTGCCATAAGAGATGGTCGTAAATGTCTGGTCCTCTGGTAAGAAACTGCTCAAATGATGGGGGAGATACAATCCCGGGATTGAAATACCCCAGGTCTTTTCCATCATACCCCCTTTCTTCAAAGTATTCATCTACCGTGAAATTCATAAGCTTTTCAAGCGGAACCTCTGCATCCTCTTGTGCTTCTTGAATTTCTACAGACTCTTTCTCCTCTTGTGTAAGCTCCTCTACGGGTATTTCCTCAACAGACTCTTCAAGAAATGGATTTTCTATAAGTTCCTGACTGAGAAACTCGGAAAGTTCAAGATGTGGCAATTGCAGCAGTTTTATTGCCTGCTGGAGTTGAGGTGTAAGTATTAACTTCTGTGATAGCCTGAGCTCAAGCCTGTTTCCAAGAGCCATTAAAGTGTAAACTCCTCTCCGAGAAAAGCCTCTCTGACCTTTGGGTCTGCTACAATTTCATCAGGTCTGCCCTCTTCAAGTATCTCACCGCTGCTGATAATATATGCCCTGTCTGTTATAGAAAGTGTATCTCTCACATTATGGTCTGTTATCACTATCCCGAGGCCTCTGCTTTTAAGATAATTAAGCATCTTTTTGAGTTCTATTATTGCAATGGGGTCTATGCCCGCAAATGGTTCATCAAATAATATAAACCTTGGTTTTATAGCAATAGCCCTTGCTATTTCGGTCTTCCTCCTTTCGCCCCCGGAGAGCTTATAGCCATCCTTTTTCGTAAGTTCTATAAGATTAAACTCCTTTAATAAACGGTCTACTTCAACATCAATCTCATCCTTACGGAGCCCCTTTATCTCGAGTACAGCCCTTAGATTATCTTCAACTGTGAGTTTCCTGAATATAGATGGTTCCTGGGGCAAATAGCTTATCCCCATCATGGCCCTTCGGTACATTGGAAGCCGGGTTATGTCTTCATTATCGAGAAAGATTTTTCCCTGATCAGGCTTTATAAGCCCTACAACCATGTAGAAGGTTGTTGTCTTACCTGCGCCGTTAGGACCAAGGAGGCCTACAATCTCACCTGTGTTAACTGAAAGGTTCAGATCCTTAACAACATGCCTTTTGCCATAATTTTTTGAAAGTCCTCTTGTCTCAAGGATGTGCATCGTTAACTCCGTTTGCTCTGAAAATCCCCCCTTCCCCCCTTTAGTAAAGGGGGGTGAGGGGGAATTTTCAGAGCCTTTTGTACCGGTATACGGCATGATCGTTTCATTGTTGTACTTTCTTCTCTTTCAGGAAGACCTTGCTGTCTTCAACAAGGAAATGGTCTTCATTCAAAAGGTATGTCATCTTCTTACCCGTAACAACATTCTCGCCATCTATAGCCCGCGGTTCACCTGTAAAGATAACTTTTTCTCCATCAGCATAATAAGTGGCTTCCTTAGAAGTAATAATCCTGTTTTCTTTAATTAATTTAACCTCTCCTACTGCCTCAATCTTCGTAACATCTCCGGTATCTTTATTATAGTATACGAGCATCTTATCCGCATAAATAGTAATATCTGTTGTCCTTGCAACAACAGAATTTTCAAAAAGGGCGGTATGGGCTTTATTATCTACAGTTAGTATCTTAGAAGTTATAATTATCGGGCCTTTTATCTTTTTTGCTTCTTCTGCAGAAAAAACATTTATAGATAGTAAGAAAAAGATAACCAGGGATCCGCTGAGACGGAAAAGATTACTTATGAAAAGTTGCCTTGACATCATTTAATATACTCACCTTTTGTCCTGCATCTGCCTTCATACCTTTGCCCTCGACTTCGAACCTTTTACTTTCAAACTTTATCCTGCCATCTGTCTTAATCTTTCCAGAAGAAGCCTCATAATCAATTGAGTCTGCTGTTATTGTGTAATCCTTTGCCTCAGCCCGTACAATACCATCAGTAGTAAAGCCCTGCTCTGAAAGATTATATACGCCTTTATCAGCATAAAGTACAAGGCCATTTTTCTGCATCACCATGTTAATATCACTTAGCTCAGCCTTATTTTCACCTTCCATGAAATCTGCCTTTTTAGCACTCAGCGTCCAGATAGTAATACCATTCTTCTTATGTAATATCTTGAGACCCTCAATAAAAGAGTTCCCTTTTATCTTCAAGTCTCCACTGATTTCACTGCCGTTTCTCAGAACCACGAAAAGCACGCATAAAAGGGAAAGGGAAAGACCGATTAATAAAACCTTTCTCATAAAAAATTTTATCACACGGAGAGAACTATGTAAATACATATTGCAACAAGCGTGAGAAAAGATTTTGTTGCAAAAACCCTTTTAACTGTAGATAATGTCAAAATGATTACATTCGATGATTTTAAGAAGTTAGATATCCGAGTTGGAAAGATCTTATCTGCTGAGAAAGTAAGTGGAACAGATAAGTTAATGAAATTAGAAGTTGATTTCGGCTTAGAAAAAAGACAGCTTGTTGCAGGAATTGCTGAATTTTTTGAACCTGATAATTTAATTGGGAAGGAAATCCCCGTTCTTTTAAATTTAGAACCAAGAAGTTTTAAAGGAATTGAGAGTCAGGGAATGATTCTCGCAATAGATGTTGATGGGAAACCGGTCCTTTTGCATCCTGAAAGGGAAGTCCCATCAGGAAGTGTAATTAGATAATTGTAATTACTAAGGAATTCATAAGTAAGACCACATTACCATAAAATCTCCCCTATCCCCTCTTTACCAAAGAGGGGTAGTTATCTCCCCCTTTAGCAAAGGGGGATGAAGGGGGATTTTATGAATATATTTCCCTCGATTACCATTTTTGGGTGAAGAACTTTAAGGATTCTTCTTCTGAGTATGACACGTAAAGCAACCTCCTGATCCGCCGCCGCCAGCAATCATCGTGCTGTAGTCCCACTTAAGTATATCTGCGTATGGGGTAGCATGAGCCGCATGGCAGGAGAGGCACATGACAACGTCCGTCCCAGGCTGAACAGTAGAACTAATAGAATCAAAGACAGTCTGCCTGGCAACAGGTGCCTCTATACTGTAAGTTGTATATGCTGTATATTCACCGCTTGCTGGCAAGACTATATCGGTTGGATGCCTTGTGAATGGTGAGGAGGTCCCACCTATCTCAGTTACATCATGAAATTGTCCATGGCATGTAGCGCAAAACCCGCTTATTGTATGATTAGGAGGCTGTGCAGTAGTACCTGTAGGATGACAGTTATTGGAACAAGAAGCTGCGTCCGGGGTAATTGCACCAAAATACTCATTATGATTAGTAGCATTATAATTCTGCCATTTATAAGTACCTGTATTTTCAAGACCTTTCACACCTAATAAGAATCTGTAACTATTTGCTACAGTATCTGCAGTTTCGCACTTACCATCTACATTATTATGGTGAGCACCTTTTAACTTGGGTATCCCTGTTGCGTTGCTGTCATCACTGTTGCGTTTACCGTAGCAACCAATATATCCGGCACATGTTAAGTTTGTATCATTAATAATCTCATCATGGCCGCTTACTGGTAAAAGGCCAGGTGGAGTGTTTAGATTTGAATCATTAGTACCTACATCCTTTACATTATGACCTGCGGTATTCTGATCAGCGGTTACCCGTGATTTAGCCCCTGTGATATAGGCAAAATTTCCACCTGCTAAATCCGTAGCATCTGTGTGATAGACCTGAGGTATATCACTGCCACCTATGGTTACGATCTTACTCGTTCCAATTCCATGACATCCAAGACAGTCTCCACGGACAAGCGCCCCATACGGACCTGTTCCTTTCCATGGCTTGCCATCAGCACCATATGTAGCCATCGCCGTACCATTCTGGCTGTTATGCATTGTATGGCAGTTGACACATGGGCCGGTTTGGGCATCGCCGGAACTGTATACCAAGACTAAATATAATAGGACTATTATTGATAAAACATATATATTTCTTTGATATTTCATCTCAGACACCATTTTGTAACTATTATTGCTAAATTTTTTTAAAAATACAACCCAAATCTTTAAATGCAATTATAATGCCAAATTTTTTGACTAATATCTGCCTCATAAACCCCATAAATCTATAAATTGTGTAAACTTTTTCCTAAGATGTGTAACTAATTACATAATAATATTTCCCTTTTCTTGAGGGTCTTGCAAAAGTCTCAAATGGGCACCCTCCCCAACCCCTCCTCTACGAGTCGTTAGACCATCAAGGGAGGGGAACACACCCCTACACCCCTCTCAAGAGGGGATTTAATGTCAATTGTACAAGAATCATTCAATTTAGGTTATATTATTTATACCATGCTCCCTCATAAGGATCAATTCAGCGGCTGTTTGGTTGGCCAATGTCTGGGCGATGCACTTGGTTTTGTTGTGGAAGGCTTTTCACCAGAGGCATGCAGAAGGTATGTCGAAGATATCCTAAAAACAGAGAGGGCAGGAGAGTTCGGCCGTTGGCCATTTCCTTTCGGACAGTATTCAGATGATTCACAACTTGCACGTGAACTTCTTCAGAGCTATGTTGCCTGTAAAAAATTTGACCCAGCCGACTATGCAGAACGAATAAAGCTTATCTTTGCAGAGAAAAGAATTGTAGGATTTGGTTATTCAACAAAAGAGGCGGCAAAAAGATTATCCCAGGGTATCTCATGGGAAGAATCCGGTACACCTGCTCCTTCAGCAGGGAACGGCAGCGCTATGCGGGCTGCTCCTGTAGGCTTGTTCTTTTTTGACAATCCACAGATTCTTATTCAGGCAGCACATAATCAGGGCAGAATAACTCATAAAGACCCGCGTAGTTCTGCAGGAGCAGTCGCGATTAGCGGTGCAGTAGCATTGGTGCTTCAGGAAAAAACAATAAACCCTGACTCTTTTTTATCAACTCTTGCAGATTGGTCTGGTACGATTGACCCAGGTTTTGCTTCTAAACTTAAAAAATTGATTCAATGGTTATTCCTTCCACCTGAAGAAGCTGTAACATTAATTTCTAAAGCTGGCTTAGATGCTGACTATGTTGACGATGATGAATGGAAAGGGATATCTGCATTTGTAATCAGCAGTGTGTTGTGGAGTCTCTATGCGTTTCTCAGGTCACCTGATGATTACTGGGAAACCATCTGCACAGCTATTGAAGTAGGCGGGGATGTTGATACAACAGCAGCAATGGCAGGCGCAATCAGCGGTGCCTACCTGGGAATTGGTGCAATACCTTCACATCTGTTACGTTTTCTGACAGACAGGAAGACATGGGGGTTTGACGAGCTCGTTGAATTAGCACACCAGTGCTATGAAATAAGAATGCAGGATGTCCAATGAATATCAATGCCTTGCAGCAATGAGCTTCACAGACAATCAGGATTCTATATAATCCTATAACTTGATTATTTCTTTTTTTATGTCTTTCATCGGATAATGTTTCCCATTACCTGTGGCAAGAATAGCACCTTTTATAAAAGCACTTGCTGCAATAAGGCAATCAGCAAGTTCAAGGGATTGTCTTTTTTCACTTCTTTTATATGACCCAGCCTTTTCAGCAATCTCACGCGTTACATCAACAATATTCAGTCCATCAATCAAATCTTTTGTCTTTTCACGCTCTGACTCTCTCATCCCAGCATGGACTTCTGCTACGGTTATCGTTGAACAATAAATAATAGATTCGTTAACCGCTGACAATAGGAATTTTTTAGCATTTTCTCTACCCCTTAAAAAATCAATCAATATATCCGTGTCGACAAGCAGATTTTTCATTATTAGCGGCTCATTCTTGCTGACCTTCTAAGTTTTCTAATAAACGTACCTGTGCCCTTTTTTAGTTCTGGATGGTCCTCATGCTTCCATGCACCAAAACTGGATTGAATTGCCTTCTCGAGTTTCATCCTTTTAAGTTCCTTCTTCAGTGCTTCTGTAACAACCTTGCTTTGTTCTCTTTTTGCGACAGACTTTTTAAGTTCGTCAAGCAAATCTTCTGGCAGAAGAAAATTTGCTTGTTTTACTGTTGTACCCATAAAACCTCCATTCCATATTTAATTATATAGAGTTTATCCTATATAACTTTCTAAGTCAATTATAGTTAGGTAATAATTCGTTGTTTAAGAAAAATTACACTACTGCTAAATTTGTCGCAGACCCATATCCTTTGTCTCTATGGAAAAATACGATTCAAAAAATTTATAATTTAAAGCTTAATCAAAGTAGGGGGGGGAGGGGCTTCCGGGGGAGGAAGCCCCTCGTTGGAGGGAAGCTTTAAATCTCTTTTTGATGTGCCTTTCTCATAAATGCAGGCACATCAATACGGTCTTCATATGACATAATTTCTGTTGCCACTATATCCATACCATAATCGGACTTAAGACTCTTTGATAAAACCCTCTCCGAACCTCTGAAACTCAAGGGTCGCTTAACAGGATTCCACTTTTTAATCTGCGGCAATTCTACCTTTTCTTTTTGATCATCAAAGCCTGTTGCAATTACAGTGACCCTCACCTCGCCGTCAACATCAGGATCTATAACCGCACCAAATATGAGGTGCACCTCCTCGTCTGCAGAGTCGTATATAAGGGAAGACGCTTCCTGAACGTCACTTAGTGAAAGTTCAAGACCACCTGTGATATTAATGAGTATGCCCTTTGCGCCTTCAATAGAAGACTCCTCGAGTAAGGGATTTGATATAGCCTTTTTAGCCGCCTCTATCGCCCCACCATCACCTTTTCCTAACCCTGAGCCCATAACTCCACGGCCTTTACCCTCTATAATTGTTCTGACATCAGCGAAGTCAACATTGATCAGTCCAGGAATCAGGATGATATCAGATATCCCCTGAACAGCCTGTTTTAGGACATCATTAGCTATGGCAAAGGACTTAAGCAAAGGCGTTCCCTTCTCAACAACAAGGCCTATCCTGTCATTCGGTATTACAATCAGGGTATCTACATTTTTCCTCAGTTCTTTTATCCCCTCTTCTGCATTTATCCACCTCATCTTTCCTTCAAAAAAAAATGGCTTGGTAATAACAGCAACCGTAATAGCCCCGACTTCTTTTGCGATACCAGCAATTACAGGCCCCGCACCTGTACCTGTGCCTCCACCCATACCAGCAGTCACAAAGACCATGTCAGCACCTTCAAGAGATTCAGCAATCGCTGTCCTGTCCTCGAGGGCTGCCTCTTTACCGATCTGAGGGTCTGAACCTGCCCCAAGCCCCTTGGTAAGATTAGCGCCAATCTGTACCTTAACAGGTGCAAGTGAGGTTTCAATAGCCTGCATATCCGTGTTAATAGCTATAAATTCAACCCCATGAAGGTTCGATGAGATCATGTTATTGATGGCATTACCCCCAGCCCCTCCGACGCCGACAACCTTTATCCTTGCCTTCTGCCCCCTTACTTCTTCAATCTCAAACATACACACCTCCTTTTTTTATGGAGCACTATTCTAATAGTGCTCCATTTATCTAAAAATTCCCTTTACCCAATCCTTCATCTTTCCGAATATCCCTGTAAAAACATCAGGATAAAATACCCTGCCTGATTCTGTATCTGACCCATAAAGTACAAGGCCTACGCCTGTGGCATATATTGGATTATTTATAATGTCTTTGCACCCTTTTATATATTTTGGGAAGCCTATTCTGACAGGAAGTCCTAATACCGCCTCTGCCATCCTGTCGAGGCCTTCGAGCAGAGAACAACCCCCTGTAAGAACAACTCCTGTTGATGCAACATCATAAGCTGAACAGGATATGAGTTCACCTTTTATTAAATCCAGCAGCTCCTCGGTTCTTGGCTGTATAATCTCTAAAAGGCACCTGCGCAATATCTTCCTTCCCTGTCCTGCCTGAATTATATCTATCTCTTCTGAGTCGCTCACCATACTTGTTGCGGCAGATCCAAAACTTTTTTTAACCCTTTCAGCCTCGGATAGGGAAACCCTCAGGCCAACAGCAATATCATTTGTAAAATGGTTCCCTCCAATGGCAAGGACAGATGTATGCCTCAGCGAGCCATCTTTATAAAGGATGATATCTGTTGTACCGCCGCCGATATCTACAATAGCAACACCGAGTTCTTTCTCATCATCTGTAAGTACCGCCTCTGCTGATGCGATAGGCTCAAAGACTATATCAACAACCTCAAGGCCTACCTTTTCACAGCATTTTAGGAGGTTCTGCACCGAGGTTACAGCACCTGTGACTATGTAAACCTTTGCCTCGAGCCTCACCCCCATCATTCCAACAGGGTCTCTGATACCATTCTGGCCGTCGAGGATATACCCCGTTGGAATAACATGCAGTACCTCCCTGTCAAGTGGCACATAAACAGCCTTCGCAGAGTCTATCACGCGCTCTACGTCCACATAAGCCACCTCTTTGCCTCTTAGACCAACAGCTCCATAACTATTAAACCCTTTGATATGACCACCTGTAATACCAAGATATACTGCATTTATTTCGACACCTGTGATAGACTCAGCTGTCTTCACAGCGTTTTTTATTGACTCCACTGTTGACTCTATATTTACGACCATACCCTTTCTGAGCCCTGTTGAAGCAGATGTACTGATTCCGCGTATTTCTAACTCGCCTTCTATCAATTCCCCAACGACAGCGCAAATCTTTGTAGTCCCTACATCAAGCCCTACAACAACACTTCCATGTTGAGACTTCGACGTGAGCTCAGTCAAACGCCGTCGAACCATCACTTAACCACCTTGTTGGTTATAGGTTTTACGATCGCCTTGCCCGCAAATCTTAAATCTATATAATCAACAGGAATGCCCCTATTTTTTATCTCGTCTTCTAATTCAATCAGCCTTTTAAGTTTTTCTTCGAACATCCCAGAACCCATTTTTACAACAGTTCCATCGATTGTTACAGTGAGCTCATGTGGCTTTCGTGCAAATATATCAATGTGGTCTCTTCCTGGCGAAAACCCCCTCTCATTCATCAATCTCGCAAGGTTAATGGCCTCTGAAAACCCCTCACTTTCTCTGAACGGATCCCCTGTGATAACTGGAAGGAACGGTATTGAATCACCTTTAAGTTCTTCAAGGAGTTTACCCTTCTCATCTATTAAAAAAAGATGGCTATTCATATCAAGAAGCGCAAACGGCACCGCCTCATCTATTACCATTGACAGTGTATCAAGGAATTGTTTCCTTACACTTACGGATCTAATCCATGGAGATTTGAGTAACCTTTGACTCACCTTTTTGTTTGAAATCGTAATCAGACTATCACCTAAAAATCCCCCCTTCCCCCCTTTAATAAAGGGGGGTGAGGTGGGATTTTCATTAACATGAACACCGGCAAGTACCATGAGTTCATCGTCTGTTAGATGTTTATTCCCGGTAAATACAACGTGTTTAATAGGCAATACTGATCTTATTGGACGCAAGTAAATATACATACATATTGCGGTTGCAAAAATGACGATGAAAACAGCTACATTGCGGAATATACCAAAGATATTTATCTTTTTACCCGACCTCATTAATTTATTGGCCTTCATCAATAACACCTCTGATAATCTCTTCTATCAAGGCAGGAAAATCAAACCCTGCAAGGCTTGCTATTTTTGGCAGCAAGCTCATTTCGGTCATACCCGGAATAGTATTGACCTCGAGTACATATGGATTGCCTTCTGTATCAACCCTTAGATCAACCCTCGTAGCGCCTTTACACCCGAGGGCAGTATGAGCAGAAATAGCAGCCTCCTTTGCCCTTTCATAAGCCTTATTGTTTATTTCTGGAGGAAGTATATATTCTGTCCGACCTGCGGTATATTTGGCCTCATAATTATAAAACTCGAGAGATGGCCTTACCTCAACACCGCCTAATACCCTGCCATTGAGTATCCCTATGTGCACCTCTTTCCCCATTATATATTTTTCAACAATTACCCTTGAACCATGGGAATAGGCCGCCTCTAATGCTTGTCTAAAGTTCATTTTATCCCTCACAATACTTATTCCTATGCTTGAACCTTCGGCTGTAGGCTTGACGACCCAGGGCAACGGAAAGTCAATTAGTGATGAGTCAAATCCCCCCTTACCCCCCTTTACTAAAGGGGGGAGGGGGGGGATTAATAACTCGTTACTTGTTACTACAACAAATGGTGGTATAGGGATATTGTGATAAAGAAAAATCTTCTTTGACGCCTCTTTGTCCATTGCAAGGGCAGATGCAAGCACCCCAGAACCTGTATAAGGGATACCTAAAACCTCAAGCATGCCCTGTATAGAACCGTTTTCTCCATATCCCCCATGAAGTACAAGAAATGCTAACTCTATCCCTTCCCTATTCAGTACATTACAAATATCAGGGCCGACATCTATAGCAAACGCCTTATAACCTATCACCTTCAATGCATTATAAATTGCGGTTCCACTCCTGAGAGATATTTCTCTTTCAGCTGAAGTCCCACCCATTAAAACACCTATACGTTTATCCGTTAACATTGTCTCTACCGACTATCTTTATCTCCGGCTCAAGTACCACTCCAAATCTTTCCTTCACTCTACGAGCAACTTCCTCCATAAGCCTAATAAAATCAGAGGCATTTGCCTTTCCTTTATTTATAAAGAAATTCGCATGTATGCTGCTCACTTCGACATCGCCGATTCTCATACCTTTGCATCCTGCTTCATCTATAAGCTTACCTGCAGATAACCCTGCAGGATTTTTAAATACACATCCGGCAGATGGTTCCCAGAGAGGCTGTTTTTCTCTCTTTTTCCTCAGGAAATCGTCAACCTTAGCTGAAACCTCTTCCTTTTCATCTTTCTTGAGCTTTATTTCCGCAGCAAGAATTAATTCATTTCGTGAAATGCTTGAACTTCTATGTCCAAAGTTAATCTCCTCTGCCTTAAACATTTTAATCCTACCTTCAATATCCATTACCTCAACTGAAACAAGAACATCCTTCATCTCATAGCCGAATGCACCTGCATTTCCAAAGATTGCTCCACCAACAGTTCCTGGTATGCCTGCAAGGCCCTCTATACCTGAATAACCATTTTCCTTCGAGAAATTCACAATCCTCTGGAGTAAAGTCCCGGCCTCAGCAAATAAATACATGTACTCATTATCTTTACTCAAGACCCCCGTCCTTCTGAAAGACCTCAAAGATATAACAGCGCCCTCTATGCCACCATCTCTCACTAAGATATTTGTTCCTCCTCCAATGGGGGAAAAAGGTATCTTATTTCTTTTCAGGTTAATATGCATGTTTTTTAGTGAAGAAAGGTCTTGAGGCATGGCAAAGATATCCGCAGGTCCTCCGATCTTCAATGATGTATGGTTTTTCATTGGCTCCATAAATCTCACTTCATCTTCAAAGAGGCCCTCAGAAAATATATCTTTTAAATTTTGAGTTTCCACTTTTAACTTTTCTCTTTTAGCTTATTTAGTATCTCATCGCCTATCTTCCATACATTGCCTGCCCCGAGAGTAAGAAGGATATCACCCCTTGTCATATTAGAGATTAAATGCCTTATCGCATCTTCCCTATCTTCAGCATATAAAACTCTGCTATGCCCTGTTTTTTTAATCCTATCAAGCAAGGTTGCTGAGTTTACGCCTTTCATTGGTTTTTCTCCGGCAGAATAAATATCCAAAAGTATGAGTGAATCTGCATCATTAAACGAAGATGAAAACTCATCCATTAGATCCCTTGTCCTTGTATATCTATGAGGCTGGAATATGACAAATAATCTTCCTGACTTCTGACTAATAATGAGCCCTTCCTTTGCTGCCTTCAGTGTTGCCTTTATCTCTGAGGGATGATGGGCATAATCATCGAATACCTTTATTCCGTTCACCTCACCTTTAAACTCAAACCTTCTCTGTATACCACTAAACCCTTTCAGCGCATCTCTAATTATTGATACATTTAGTTTTAAAATTAATGCTACGCCGATAGCAGCCAAGCTGTTAAGGACATTATGTATCCCAGGCGCAGGAAGGTCGAAACTCCCAAAATTTTTGCCCTTATGGATTACATCAAAGCTTACCGACATAAAACCTTTTCTAATATTTTCTGCATAAAGTTCTGCTTCATTGGTAAGCCCATATGTGATGTATCTTCTGTGAATAGATGGCAAAAGTTCACGCAGGTGCTCGTTCTCAATACAAATTATTGATACGCCATAAAATGGAACCTTATTTATAAAGGAAAGAAATGCCTTTTTCAATGAATCCATTGTCTTGAAAAAATCCATATGCTCCCTGTCAATGTTTGTGACAACGGCAATCGTTGGGGAAAGCTTAAGAAACGAACCGTCACTTTCATCAGCCTCTGCCACAAGGAATTCTCCCTGACCAAGTCTTGCGTTACTGCCTATTGCCTTTAGCCTTCCGCCTATAACAACAGTGGGATCAAGACTGCCATGGGCAAGTATAGTCGATACTAAAGATGTCGTTGTTGTCTTGCCATGTGCCCCTGCAACGAGTATCCCGTATTTCAGTCTTGCCAGCTCTGCAAGCATCTCAGCACGTGGTATTACAGGTATAGCCCTTCTTTTTGCCTCAGCTACCTCTATGTTATCTCCTGAAACCGCTGAGGATACGACCAATACATGGGCATCGTCTATATTTTCTGCTTTATGACCTATATAGACCTTTATGCCTAACTTCCTCAATCTTACCGTTGCCTCCGAATCTTTTAAATCAGACCCTGTCACCTTGTAGTTAAGGTTGTAAAGCACCTCTGCAATACCTGACATCCCTATACCGCCTATCCCGACAAAATGTACTACCCTGTATCTTTCAAACATTATCTTTATCCTTTTGACTGATGACCGTTGACTGCCGCCTGTTTTATCAAGCTCATTGCTATATCAACCACTTTTGAGCATGCCTCTGGTCTTCCAACCGCCTTGCTATTTCTTTGCATCTCTGCCCTCATTGTCTCATTTGTGTATAGTTCTCTTATGTTATGGGCAAGGGATTCCCCTCTAAGTTCTCTATCGCGTATCATCTTCGCTGCACCCATCTCGAGAAGTTTCCTTGCATTCAATTCCTGGTGCTGTCCGGCTGCATAGGGATAAGGGATTAATATTGCCGGCTTCCCTAAAGCAGTTAACTCTGCAAGTGTTGTTGCACCCGCTCTTGAAACGACTATATCAGCAACAGCATACGCCTCGCCCATTTGATATATAAATGGAGTGATTGTTCCTTTGAATCCGAGCTTCCTGTATGCCTCTCTGATGTTTTCATAATCTCTTATTCCTGTCTGATGCAGGAACTGAATCTTATCCTTAAGGTCATACATATTGTTAAGGGCATTTATAATCGCCATATTTATACTCTTTGCACCTGAACTCCCTCCAAAAATAAATATAGTGAACAAATCCCTTTCAAGGGAGAAAAGCCTATATGCTGACTCGATGCTCCCCTTTAGTATCTGCATTCTGACAGGGTTCCCTGTAAAGAAGGTCTTTGCCTTTGGAAAGAACGAGATACTTTCCTGATAAGTTATGCAAACTGCCCTTACAAATCTTCCAAGAATCTTATTAGTAAGTCCTGGTATGGAATTCTGTTCCAGTATCATGGTCGGTATAGACATAAGATATGCAGTAAGCATAGCTGCCCCTGAAGCGTATCCGCCAACACCTATCACTATATCAGGGTTTAATGTCTTGATGATTTTGTAAGAATCAATAATCGAAAAAAACGTCATAACTATTGCCTTTATCTTTTTGACAGCTGATACTCCTACCAAACCCTCCGCCTTTAAAAACTTTATTGGATATCCCTCCCTCGGAACCACCCTCGCCTCTATTCCATACTCTGTTCCAACAAATATTACCTCTGTTGAATCATCTCTCTTTTTGAACTCTTCAGCCACCGCCAGACCTGGAAAGAGATGCCCTCCAGTACCTCCTCCTGCTATTATTACCCTCATTGTGAAATATGAATTCCCATATTCCTTCTGGCCCTTCTCCTTACATGCATTTCATCTGATAATCCCCCCATCCCCCCTTTACTAAAGGGGGGCGAGGGGGGATTATGTTCACCTCTTGATATGTTAAGGAGTATCCCTATAGCAGCCAAATTCACAAGGAGAGCTGACCCTCCGTAACTGACAAATGGTAAGGGTAATCCCTTTGTAGGCACCAAGCCTGTAGCAACTGCAAAGTTGATAAGCGCCTGGAGAGAGATCATCAGTGAAAGTCCTATTGCCAGGTAATATACAAACCCGTCTTTTGCCCTGTTTGCAATAGATATACCCTTAATGAACAAAAGCAAAAAAAGTGTTATCACAACTAACACGCCTATAAAGCCAAACTCCTCACCAATAATAGAAAAGATAAAATCCGTATGGGATTCAGGAAGATAAGACAATTTCTGTTTGGAACATCCGAGACCTACCCCTGTTAAGCCTCCACTGCCGAGTGCTATAAACGACTGCACAAGCTGGAAGCCGCTGCCCTGAGCATCTTTCCATGGGTCAAGAAATGATGTTAGCCTTTTGAGGCGATACGGCTCTGTAATAAGCTTAAATATTACCGGCATGACAAACACTAAAAGTGATGCAATGTATCTGAGCCTTATACCGGAAAGAAAGAGCATTGCGAATGTGAGGAATGCAAGACTCATAGCTGCCCCGAAGTCAGGTTGTTTAAGAATAGCTATCTGGAATATTATCACTATGAAGATAGGTTTTATAAAGGATATAAAACTATCTGTTCTATATCCCGGCATTGAGATATATCTCGCAAGGAATATTACCATGGAAAGCTTTACAAGCTCTGATGGCTGGAAGGTTGAAGGCCAGAGTTTTATCCATCTCCTTGCACCTCCTGCAGAGACTCCAATATTGGGCAAAAAAACAAGTATCAACAGCACAAAAGAAAAAATGAGGAGTGGGATAGCCATCTTCTTTATAGTGGAAGTTTTCAGTCTATAGGCAAGGAACATAAAGCTGAATCCTATGAGGATTGTAAATACGTGTCTCTTGAAATAATAAAATTCGGTAACCCCTCTCTTTGCAAGTACAGGAGTAATAACAGATGTGGTGCTGTATATCATGAGTGCGCCAAAACCTATTAATAGAATTGCAACAAGGAGCAGCCACCTGTCATATTTACCCATTATTCCATCTCCATCACTATCTTTTTAAACTGTCTGCCTCTGTCCTCAAAATTAGCAAACATGTCAAAACTGGCACATGCAGGTGAAAGCAAAACAACATCGTCTTTTACTGCCATACTACATGATATGTTTACAGCCTCTCTCAAATCCTTAGCCATAACTGTCTCTGCGAGGTCTCCGAGTGCCCCTTTTATTTTTTCACTTGCCTCACCTACCAATACAATAGCCTTTACCCTTTCTCTTACTAAATGCCTCAATAGAGAAAAATCTCCTGCCTTATCCCTGCCTCCTGCAATCAGGATAATCGGCCCCTTAAAGCCTTCAAGCGATTTGATGACTGCGCCGACATTTGTCCCCTTTGAATCGTTAAAATACCTGACACCATTTAGCTCTCTGACAAATTCAAGCCTGTGCTCAAGACCAGAAAATTCCCTCAGGGAATCTATAACTGCCTTTATCGGGCAGTCTGCAAGGAGAGCCATGGCTGAAGCAGCCATGGCATTCTCCATGTTATGGACACCTTTTATCTTTATCTCATCAGCCCTTATTAGGGGGACTGAGGGGACTGTCCCAGATTTACCGGCCAATAATCCCCCCATCCCCCCTTTAACAAAGGGGGGGTGAGGGGGGATTAGGACTGTCCCCGTCATTGGAGGAAGATTGCAATAAACCATACCATTTTTAAAGTAAATCCCCTTGACCTCTTTTCTACGACTGAAGTAAAAGATTTTTGGTTTTTCACTTTTCACTTTTAACTTTTCACTTTTAACTTTCATTGTCTCAGGGTCATCCCAATTAATGACCAGAAAATCGTCCTCTTTTTGATTTTCAAATATCCTTGCCTTTGCATCGCTGTATTCTTTGATTGAGTGGTACCTGTCGAGGTGGTCGGGTGTAATATTGAGTATCGAAGCCACCTTTGGCCTGAAGTCCTTTATTGACTCGAGTTGAAAGCTTGATACCTCAGCAACAATAAAATCAAGTGACGAGTTTAGACCGGAGTTCAAAGAACACCCCCCCTCAAATCCCCCCCTTAGCAAGGGGGGGCAGGTGGGGGGTCTGACTTCTGACTTCTGACTTTTGACTATTTTAAGTATTTCCTCTGTCAGTGCATTCCCTATATTCCCTCCGAGAATTGTTTCGAAACCACCTCTTTTCATCATGAAGTCAAGTAAGGCTGTTGTTGTTGACTTACCATTTGTGCCTGTAACAGCAAGAACCCCCCCTATGCATCCCTTTATCAAATCCCCCCTTCCCCCCTTTTCTAAAGGGGGGTGAGGGGGGATTATTGGCGGAATGGGAGGATTATCTGACCCATAAGTAGCTATCTGATATGCGAGTTCGAGCTCACCGATTATAGGTATTCCTTTTGCTTTTGCCTTTGAAATAGCTGTGATTGTAAGCGGAACACCAGGACTAATGACCAACATATCAGATGATAAGAATATATCCTCGTGATGTGTTCCAAGGACAAGTTTGACTGAAGGTCCAAGTTTCGGTATAAAATCCTTAAGTTCATCCTCTTTCTTTATATCTGTTACCGTCACGTCTGCTCCGAGTTCAGTGAGCAGATTTGCCGCGCCTATGCCGCTCCTGGCAAGGCCCACAACTGTTACGTTTTTATCCTTTAATTCTATCTTCAACTTTCTCTGCAATCCTGTAATTCTTTCCCTTATTGTTTTTGCTTTTTGCAAAAGTCTTTGTCTTCCATTTTTTCTTTGCAATCATCTTTGCCTTTTTATACTTCATTGTTTTCTTTGCAAATAGTTTTGCCTTACCCTTCTTCTTTGTAATCATCTTTGCCTTTTTATGTTTTACTGTCTCTTTTGCTATCCTTTTATCAGTCTTTAATTTTGAATTTTGAATTTTGAATTTTGAACTTTTCTTATAGGATGCCTTTTTTATATAAAGTTTATCATAGTCTGCCTTCGCAAAATAGATGACTGGTTCCTCATTGTTCGCTATCGCCCGGAATCCTTTTTGTACCAGTACCTCCGCCTCTCTCCAGAGTTCATCCCTGCTCGGGCTACCGAGGAGCGCAACTATAACCTTATCCTTTTCACGTTCAGCAGCACATACAAAACAATGCCTTGCCTTACGTGTATATCCTGTCTTTCCTCCAACAAGATCTTCGTCAGACCATAAAAGCCTGTTCGTGTTTTTAAGAAATATCGCATTCCCATTTTCGGTCGAAACCTCTGCCACACGGGTTCCGATAATCTCTTTCAGTTTGGGATATCTAAGCGCATAACTCATTATTTTTGATAAATCATAAGCAGTGATATACTGGCCAGGGCCAGGAAGCCCATGGGGGTTTATGAATTTAGTATCCTTTAACCCCATAGCAATCGCCTTCCTGTTCATTAGATAAACAAACCTCTCCTCAGATCCCGCCACTGCTTCTGCGAGGGCAACAGCCGCATCATTTGCAGATCCCACTAAAGCAGCATAAAGAAGAGTCTTAACAGTAACCTTATCCCCTTCTCTGAAACCTGCCTTATGAGGAGAAACATGAGAGGCATTTCTGCTTACCGTTACAATATGCGAAGGGTCTGCTTTTTCTATAGCTACTATTGCTGTCATTAACTTTGTTGTGCTTGCTGGAGGAAGTCTGAGACTCGGGTTTTTTGCATAAAGAATCTTTCCCGTTGAGGCGCCCATTACAACTGCAGCTTTGGAATGAATCTCATCAGCGAGAGAAGTTGAAAGTGAAAAGTGAAAAGTGAAAAGTGAAAAAACCAAAAGACATAAAAGAATCCTTGTATTAATTTTGAAATTTGAAATTTGAAATTTGGAATTCCTCATTGTCACCTCACTTTTAATGTTGCCAGGCTCAATAGAGCAAGCATTATGCCAATTATCCAGAATCTTATAATCACCTTTGGTTCAGGCCACCCTTTTAATTCAAAGTGGTGATGAATAGGTGCCATCTTAAACACCCTTTTACCTGTAAGCTTAAAGGATGCTACCTGCAGCATGACAGAAATCGTCTCTATAACAAAGATGCCGCCTACAATTGCAAGAACGATCTCATGTTTTGTTATTACAGCGAGGGTCCCAAGCGAGCCCCCGAGTCCAAGTGAACCTACGTCACCCATAAAAACATCGGCAGGATAAGAGTTATACCATAGGAACCCGAGCGAGGCCCCAAACATAGCGCCACAGAAAACAGTCAGCTCGCCAGTGCCGGAAAGATAGAGGACCTGGAGGTACTGGGCAAGACCTTTATGCCCTGAGATATAAACAAGTACGCCGCTGGCCAGGACAGCAACAGCCACAAGTCCTATTGCAAGCCCATCTATGCCGTCTGTAAGGTTAACTGCATTTGATGAGCCCACTATCACAATCACTGAGAATGGTATATAAAGCCATCCAAAATCAAAGAGCCATTTCTTAAAAAATGGAATACTCAACACGTCTGCATATGGGTCCTTCGGATTCATGTAAAGAAAAATGCCGATTAGAAGAGCAAGTATCACCTGGCTCCCAAACTTTTGGTATGCCCTGAGGCCTTTATGATTCTTCATTATAATCTTCAAATAGTCATCAAAAAGGCCGATACATCCAAAACCCACAAGTGAAACGATCATGACCCAGACATACAAATTCTTAAGGTCGCCCCACATAAAAACCGCGAGCAGTATGCAGAGGATAATAAGAAGCCCGCCCATTGTTGGAGTGCCGGCCTTGCCCATATGGGTCCTGGGGCCGTCATCTCTTATCTGCTGAGTCATACTTAATCCCTTCAATCTGCTTATTATCCATGGACCCAATATCAGTGCGAAAATCATCGCTGTAAGCACTGCAAGAGAGGTTCGAAACGTAATATACCTGAACACATTCAAGGGCGAAAACCAGTCATGCAGGCTGTATAAGAGGCTATATAACATTATGTCTCTCTACGGGCCATCGGCCAGAACCCTTTCCATATTCATTCCCCTCGAACCCTTTATCAAAACCGTATCTCCTTTTTTACAGATATCCCTTAACAGCTTCCCTGCTTCAACAGCACTCTGTAATTTATAAACACTCTCATTGAACTCCGATGCAGCAAAGGACATGAGTGGTCCTACCGCAATAAAAATGTCAATCGGAAATCCTGACATTAATCTGCCGAGTCTCCTGTGAGCCTCTTCTCCATGGGAGCCAAGTTCAAGCATATCGCCCAGAACAGCAATTATCCTTCCCTTCTTAACCCTGACAAGCTCCTTTATTGCCTCCTCCATTGAGGCTGGGTTAGCGTTATATACATCATTTATAATCTTGACACCGTTCAATTCCGTGAACTCAAGCCTCATTGGCAAACCTGTAAAAGAATCAATCGCATTCTTTATATTCAGCAGGCCAATATTAAAGAGATATCCAACTGAGGCAGCTGCAAGCAGATTGTAAATATTAAACATCCCTGATATCTTTGGATGTACCTCTATAGATCCATTCTCACCAATATGTAAATTAAAGATCGAACCCTTTTCATAAAGTCTTATATCAGTAGCATGGATTTCAGCAGAATTTTTTATCCCATATCTTACTAACCGGCCTTTAAACCTGTCTGTACGAATGCCTTCCGTCATAAAAGGGTCATCAGCATTAACAACAGCCGCACTGATATAATCGAGAAGTTCAAGCTTGGTCTTTCTTATTGTCTCAAGGTCTTTAAATCCCTCGAGATGGGCCTGACTTATATTAGTCAGCACTCCATAATTTGGAACCGCTATTTCACATAAATCCTTTATTTCGCCAGGTCCGCTTGCACCCATCTCAAGCACAACAACCTCATCGGTATCATTTATCCTTGTAAGGCTCAACGGCAGTCCGATATGGTTATTAAGATTAGCAATATTTTTCAGTACCCTGTACTTCGTGCCCAGGATTGAGGCTATAAGTTCTTTTGTTGTTGTCTTGCCATTAGAACCTGTTATGCCAATAACAGGGATATCCCTCCTTAAACGTAAATAACGCGCGATTCCCTGAAGTGCCTTCAGTGTGTCATCTACATAGATTATTGTCTTCCCTTTTACAGGCTCTACCGGTGGAAAATTTACTAAAGCACCGCTTCCCTTATCTAACGCCTCATTAAGAAAATTATGTCCATCAAATCTGCTGCCCTTGAGTGCAATAAATAACTCACCTTCTCTTATTGTCCTTGAATCAATAGATACCCCAGTAAAGGCATTCGAATTACTATAGATAGCCTTTCCACCAGTTGCTGCAATTATATCTTCAATTGTCAACATATCCGTATTCTCTTCATAAATTACTAATGCACGATTCATGATGCATGATACCTGATATCTTTTTTCAATCTTGCATCCCGCATCTTGTATCTTGCATCCTGTATTTTATTGCCTCTTCAATAACATCCCTGTCATTAAATCTATACCTGACACCTTTAATGTCCTGGTAATCCTCATGCCCTTTGCCTGCAATAAGAATAACATCACCATCACCTGCCATACCAACCGCTTTCCTGATAGCCTCTCCCCTGTCAGGCTCTATGAGATAGTTTTTCCTTACTGCTCCGCTTTCGATATCTTTAATTATATCGGTTGGTTCTTCAGATCTCGGGTTGTCAGAGGTTACAATCACAAAATCACTAAGCCTTGTTGCTACTGCGCCCATCGCCGGCCTTTTGCCACGGTCTCTGTCTCCCCCGCAACCGAAGACTGTGATAACGCGACCCCCCCTATGCCCCCCCTTAGTAAGGGGGGGATGGGGGGTTAAGATAAATTCTCTTGCAGTGGATATCAGCCTTTCAAGCGCATCTTCGGTATGGGCATAATCAATAATGCATAGAAACTCCTGACCAATTTCAACCTTTTCGAACCTGCCTGTAATATTACCTGTCTTTACTAAGCCTTCCAGGATTACCTGCCATGGAACCTCCAGCGAGATCGATACAGCAACTGCAGACATTATATTATATACATTCGGCAGGCCTATTAGCTGAGATGAGATATCATAACTCCTGCCGCGGAATGATATCTTGAAATTCAATCCCCCGGATGAGTTATCAATATCACCTGCCATGATATCTGCTCCGCTCTCTATCCCATATGTCAATATACCCTGTGACGGGTTAAAAGCTATAAGTGACGAGATAAGTCTCTTTCCATATGGATCATCAAGATTTATTATAGCGATACCATCCTTATCAAGAAGCTCTATAAATAATCTCTTCTTTACCCTGAAATAATCCTCCATAGTTTTATGAAAGTCCAGATGGTCTCTTGTAAAATTTGTAAACAATGCAACATTAAAAATAGCCCTATCCACTCGGTACAGCGCAAGTGCATGAGAAGAGACCTCTGAGATAACATATGTGCATCCTGATAAAAGCATATCCTTTAATAGCCCTTGAAATTCAAGGGATTCAGGTGTTGTATGCAGTGCAGGATAGACCCTGTCTTTTATCATGTATTGAATTGTGCCGATCAGGCCAACCTCTTTTCCCCATGACTCGAGAATAGACTTTAGGATATAAGTTGTTGTTGTCTTTCCATTTGTACCGGTTATACCTATCAGTGTGAGAGCCTCTGATGGCATTCCATAATAATTATTAGCTATACAGGCAAGTGCCTTTCTGCTGTCTTTGACACGGATATACAAAGGAATCGGAGAATCTTTCTCCCCAACTATCGCAACTGCACCTCTTTTAATTGCATCTTTGATAAAATCGTGTCCGTCATACCTCTCGCCTGTAATTGCCACAAACAGGTAACCTTCTTTTACCTTCCGGGAATCATAAGCTACGCCTGAGATATCTAGGTCCCACCACCCCTGCCCTCCTTTAACCCCTCTATATCCCCCCTTACTAAGGGGGGAATTAAAGGGGGGTGAGGGGAGATTAATGTACTCGCAACCATGAAGAAGTTCTCTAAATCTCATCTCGATACCAATAAGGGGGCATGGTGAGGGTTATCTTCCCTCGGTATATCAAGATACGATAATGACTGATCGGCAATATCCCTGAAAACAGGCGCAGCCACAACTCCCCCGTAAATCTGGCCCTTAGGTTCATAGATAACAACAATTATCGCAAGCCTTGGGTTGTCAGCCGGTACAAACCCCACAAAAGAACTAACAAATTTTTCTTTCGAATATCTCTTTGTCCTTGGGTCAATAATCTGTGCTGTACCTGTCTTGCCTGCGACCTCATTCCCATCTACAGAGGCCCTTTTGCCGGTTCCACCTTCTTCTACAACGCTTTTTAATATATCCTTAAACGTCTCTGCTGTCCTTGCAGAAATTATGCGTTTCATCTCCTTATCTTTCAATGAAGCAAGCACCTGGCCATTCGGCGAGATTATCTCAGAAACAACATGTGGTCTGACAAGAAATCCTCCATTTGCAATTGCAGAATAAGCCCTGAGCATCTGAAGTGGTGTTACCGCAACCTCCTGCCCAATTGGTATTGCGCCAAGGGATGTGCCTGACCATCTTTCAGGCGGATGTATCCACCCTGAGACCTCGCCTGGTAAGTCTATCCCTGTCTTTTTACCCACACCTAAAAGTTTTGCGTATTTATATATCCTATCCTTTCCGAGCCGCATGCCGATAGTAATGGAACCCACATTTGAGGATTTCTGAATAACCTCTTTGAATGTCAGAACACCATATTTATGTACATCACGGATAGTCTTACCCCCAACCTGAATGCTACCTTTACTAACGTCAAATAATGTATCTGGTTTTGCTATCTTTTCTTCAAGAGAAGCAACACCAATAATAATCTTGAAGGTAGAGCCTGGTTCATAGCAGTCAGTTATCGCCCTGTTTCTCTTCTCAGAACCACCCGCGCTCCCTCCTTTATTAGGGTCATATGCAGGCCTGTTAGCAAGGGCCAGAATTTCACCTGTGAAAGGATCCATCATGATGGCTGACGCAGCAGCAGCCCTCCATTTTATTATCGCCTTGTCAATCTCCCTTTCAACAATAGACTGGAGGCCTTCATCAATTGTGAGTACAATATTATTCCCTTTTGCCTCTATATCTACTCCTGATGAAAGTGTCTTCCCGCTCGCGTCCCTCTCAAAGAACACCTTTCCCCCTGTAGTCTTAATATATCTGTCATATTTTAGTTCGACGCCCTCAAGTGCCTGGTTGTCTACACCAACAAAGCCGAGGATGTGAGAGGCAAGTTCACCTTTCGGGTAAAACCTTTTTGCCTCGGTCAAAAATTCCAAGCCCTTGATATTAAGCCTTTTTACCTTCTCTGCGGTATCAGGCTCAAGCTTTCTTTCAACCCATGCAAATCTCCCAGCAGCAGGAATCTTCGAAAGGATAACCCTGGGTTCCTTCGCCATCACAGATGCAAGCCGCCTCATACTGTCATTATCAAGATTTAGGTTCTCAGGATCGCAATATAGAGATTCGAGTTCAAGGTTTAATGCGAGTTCCCTACCTCGCCTGTCAAATATTATTCCCCTTCTCACCTGAATGTCTTCAACCTTTACATGTTGCAGTTTAGCCCTCTCCGAAAGACGTGTATGGTTAAATATCATCAGGTCTGTAAGGCGCAGGGATACTAAAAAAAAACTGAAAATGATTGTGGTATTCAAAATGATTGCCCTCTTTTTATTCAAACCTGTCCCCCTCTATAATTAATGAGCCTTAGGCTCATTAATATCCAGTTAATTGCCTTTTCTCCAGTGAGGCCTTATAAGGTAAAGACCCTTTCTGTTTATTCAAGTGTATTACCCTGACCCTGTCAGGAAAGACAAAACCATGGCTCCCGCTAAGAGATGCCCCCACTTTTTCAATAGACAGCAGGCTTGTCTTTTCAGCAAACAGCATCTTTCTCTCTCTAAGATAATTCATCTTTGTTTTTTCAAGTTCGCCTAAACTGTATTCTAATGTCATAACGCTGGATCTCAGATATACAAGACCGAACACTCCAACGAGCAAGATGGCAATAAATAAGGGCTTAAAGATAAATGAAAACATATTCCTACCGCTGCCTGTGTGTATCATAGCCTCTCCGCTGCTCTTAGTTTTGCACTCCTTGAAGAGGGGTTTAACCTGATCTCTTCAGGGTTGGGAGTTATGGGTTTTTTTATGATAGCCTTGAGCAATGCTTTTTTTGAATTATCTGCTATAAAATTCTTAACCACCCTGTCTTCTAACGAATGGTATGAGATAACACACAATCTTCCGCCTTTTTTAAGAAGCCTTAATGAAGCATCAAGCCCTGCTTTTAGTTGTTCAAGCTCTTTATTTACCTCTATCCTCAACGCCTGGAATGTCTTTGTTGCGGGATGAGATCTCCCTCTCCCACCATATATATCTTCCACAATCCTTGATAGTTCGGAACAGGTATCAATCGGTCTCTTACCCCTCGACCAGACTATTGCCTTTGCTATCTTTCTTGACAGCCGCTCTTCACCGAATTCTCTCAGTATTCGTTCGAGTTCCTTTTCAGGATATTTGTTCACAACATCCCATGCAGACATTTTCTGTTTCCTATACATCCTCATATCCAGACGCTTATCAGAAATAAAACTAAATCCCCTTTCGGGGTCCTTTAATTGCAACATTGAAACACCAATGTCAAACAGGATGCCGTCAACCTCAGATATCCCATCTCGGTAAAGCAGACTTTCCATATCTGAAAAATTTCCCCTCTTTAAAATAACCCTTCCGCCTGAGAGTTTATTTCCAGCCACTTTAAGGGCCTCCTCATCTCTGTCAATCCCGATGAGTTTGCCATCAGAACCGATCAACCTTAATATATTTTCTGAATGTCCCCCAAGTCCAATTGTTGCATCTACATATACTCCACCCCTACCTGGGTTAAGCATCTCCATCACCTCTCTCACCATAACCGGCAGATGAGGAATCTCTATAGTAAATCCCCCGATGTAAATTGAAGAATATAATTTTTAAAATACAAAATTAACTAAAACCTCCCTTATAATCTGCGGCCTGCAATCCGCAGTTTGTAATTCAACAGCCTTTAAAGACCATAAGATGCAAGTCTTTCTTCAATAGATCTCTTATCTATCTTTGCAAGGTCGAATAGGATATCCCACTCATTCCTGTCCCATAGTTCTATTCTTTCTATTTGGCCAGCCATAACAACATTAGTATTTATATTTGCATCCTCTCTGAGGGCAGCAGGTATTAGAACCCTACCCTGTTTATCCATTTCTATTTCAACAGCAGAGGCAATAACCCTTCTCAAAAAAAACCTGATTGCCTCATCAGATCTTGGCTTTGTACGAACCTGCTCCTGTAGCCTGTTCCACTCCTCCAATGGATATATATAAAGACATCTATCAAATGGAGCGTTTGTAATGTAAAGTTTTGAGCTATAATTACTTGAAATGATCCCTCTGAAAGGAGCAGGAATAATAATCCTGCCTTTTGGGTCAACAGCGTAATAGTATTTCCCAGAGAAAGTTGGCATTTTCCCTCCACTTTCTACCACTTTCTACCACTCAATATAGTGCGGGGAAAAACTAATGTCAAGGAAAAAATAACGACTTCTATATCCTGTATGCTATAGATTAAAAGACTACTATATATTGAACTATACGAGCAGAGAATTTCTTCAAGGGTTTATCCAAATGCAAAAAAACTGTTCTGAGCCTTACCTCAAAGCAAAACATGGACTGGCATGAGTTTTTCTATCAGGGGGATTAATTTTTGGCTTGACAAAAGGATTTCTTCCTTGATAGTGTTATGTCAGCTTTATTTAACGTTACTAACAAATTCTTTATTATGAAAGGGGGGAAATTATAGATGACAAAAGCAGAGCTTATAGACAAGATCGCATCAGGTACAGGATTAAGTAAGGCAGATGCATCGAGGGCATTGGATTCTACTCTAAACTCGGTAAAATTAGCTTTAAAGAAAGGACAGAAGGTTACACTCGTTGGGTTCGGGACATTCTCTGTTGTTAAAAGAAAAACCAGGAAAGGCCGTAATCCAAGGACTGGCGAGGTTATTACAATTCCTGCCGCCAAGGTACCAAAGTTTACAGCAGGCAAGGCACTCAAAGACGCAGTAAGATAAACTGAATACTTTTAAAATAAGAAGGGACAAGTTTTACTTGCCCCTTCTTATTTTAAAATCTTTTTGCTATCCTTTATTCTATAGGAATATAAAAAGGTCTACGACCGGTAAGGAGGGGTTATGCTTATAGAATTCAGTATTATACCAATAGGTGTTGGGAGCAGCATAGGTGACCAGCTTGCTGAGGTGTTGAAGATAATTGATGCAAGTGGACTCTCTTATAAGATTAATCCTATGGGTACAGTTATTGAAGGTGAATGGGATGAGATAATGAAGCTCGTAAAAAAATGCCATAATACTGTGATGAAAACTGGAGAGAGGGCAATTACAACTATATCCATCGACGACAGGAAGGGAAAACCCAACAGGATAGATGAGAAGGTAAAATCAATAGAAAGAAGGATCGGAAAATCTCTGAAAAAATAAATGGTAGCATTTCTCTGAAGTGCTCCATAAAGTAGGCGCAATATCCGATAAAATAGTATTAAGTGTAAAAGATAGGATTTAACCCGATAGACGATGTCAGCCGAATTGTTGATTTCTTCATCAAATCCGCACTTTAGATATTTTGAATCGGTTGCACCTTTCACCTGCTATCAAACACTTTTTCTAAGGCTGAAAAAGTGAGGATTTACAGAAGAAATATGCGAGCAATGTTCAGCTTTGATTGAGTCGCAAGTCAACAGGCTGTTGAAAAACTCCTTTTTTGTCACCTTGAACTCGTTTCAGGGTCTCTTAACACATTGATTTTCTTAGATGCTGAAACAAGTTCAGCATGACATATTCCACACAATGCACTACGTTGTTAGCGAGGCGTTTTTTCTTTTTTTAATTGTCTTTTCTCTTTAAGTGTATGCTGTGGTTTTTTCTTTTCACTTGCTTTTTTCTTATCTTTTTCTTTACTCATTGGATGCCTCCTTTATTGATAGTAGTATCGTTTATTCCTCCAAGGTTTTCAACAGGACAACGTAAAAGATTATATAGGTTCTCTACCATATCCACATTTTAGCATGCGTGACAGTAACTGTCTAATTCCACCTCCCACCACCACCGTAGAAAGCAAATAACGCAATTGAATATCAGAGTATTTCATGGCTAATGCTCTGCTTTTACTGTAGGCTATACCGCGGCCCGCCCCCGCCCTCCGGCAGGTTCCAGACGATATTCTGAAAAGGACATTTCAAATCGCAGGTCTTACAGTGCAGGCAATTACTGAAGTTCACTTTTATTTTATCATGTTCCAGTTCATAGACGCTGGCAGGGCAGAACACCGTGCAGGGCGATTTATAATCTGAAATACATTTTTTGCATACAGCTTCATCTTTCAACTGGATATGGCTTTTCTGTCTTTCGTCATGCGCTGTGCCGGAGAAATAAACATCCGTTAATTTGCTGACAATAATTTTGTCATCTGCCTTCGGCAATGATTCGGGTGATTTACTGCCGTAAAAATGCTTCATATCTTCGGTTGTCGAGTAATCGGGTTTTGTTTTAAGATTACCTATCGGTGTGGCGCCGCCGGTAACAATCTGGAATCCAAGAAGCAGCCCGCCAGGAAAAGGAACTCCCATGGCAACCGCGGGAGTGAAATTGCGGCTCTTCCTGAGATCGGAGTATATCCAGCTGTTTTTCAATTTCTCTTCATATTTTGCCAATTGGTTTGCCGAGAAATCATTAATCTTGAACGCTTCAAAGAGAACTTCAGCCGCAAGCATTCCTGATTTTATAGATGTATGCAGTCCTTTCAGCTTTTGCGAATCGACAAGGTTCGCGGAGTCGCCGGTTATCATAACGCCGTCGGAGGTAAGTTTAGGTATGGAGAAATACCCGCCGCAGGGAAGCGTCCGAGCGCCGTAATGCGTGGGTTTTCCGTCTTTGATGATATTGGTAATCAACGGATGCTGTTTGTATTTTTGAAGTTCCTTGTGCGGATCGAACTGCGGGTCTTCGGAACTGAGATGAGCGATAAGCCCAATGACAACCTTGGTTTCTGAAATACAATATATAAATCCACCGCCAGAAAGTCCTTTCCGGAACGGATATCCGAGTGTATGGATACATTCCCCCTTTTTGAGAGGATTACTCTTCAGTTCATATACCTCTTTTACGCCGAGTTCATAAATGGAAGGAGCCTTGTCTTTATCAAGGTGCAGTTTTTCAACGATGCTTTTGCGCAAAGTACCGTTGCTCCCCTCTCCCAGCACAACGACCTTTGAGTTTAGAATATAACCGGGAGTCTCATATTCGCCATTCTCCTGAAGACGTTTGTCGTCCGTTCGGACGCCAATTACTTTGGTACCTTCATAGAGAATTTCAACTGCGGCCGTTCCCTCAAGCATCATCACTTTGTTCTTTTCCGCAATTTTAGAAAGCCAACCGACAAATCTGGAGAGCGAGAGCAAATAATTGCCGTGATTATTCAAAAACGGTGGAGTAAAAGGAGCTTTGATCTTTCCCTTTTTGGTCAAAAAATAAATGGATTCCTTGTTTACCTCTGCATCAACGGGGCAGCCAAGCTGCTTATGGTCAGGCAATAGTTCCGAAAGTACATCAGGAATGAGCACTGCTCCGGAAATGTTATGCGCGCCGAAATATGCGCCTTTTTCGAGAACAGCAATTTTGTCTTCGATATCGACTTTCTTGCCTTGCTGTTTCCCGTTTTCAATGTCTTTATTATGTTTCTGGACGAGGTTCGTCAGATGAATTGCACTGCTTAAATTGGCTGGCCCGCCGCCGGCAAAGATAACATCGAATTCTATTACTTCGCGTTCCATATTTATTCCCCTTCCCTATTATTTGATAACGGAGTCATGTCTTGATATAATTGCCAAGAGTATTCCCTTTCAGTCTTCGACCGACTCAGATTTATATTCTTGTTCAGGCAGCTTTACTTTTGACATAACAAACTTCTCCTCATCTTCTCGAGACTTTAAATGGCCTCTTAATTTTTCTTCGAGGAGTTCCTTGAGAATTTTCGAATAAACAGGTCCTGGTTGAATACCCATTCTTTTTAGGTCATCTCCCTTCAGGATCGTCTTCACCTTCCTTAATTCAGTCAGATACAGGGATATAGCCTTCTGTTTCTGCCTGTCCTTACTTAAAGCCATAGAGAACAGAACTGTCTCGAGCTTAAAGCTGCTAAGCAGGTTATATATCTCTACCGGGTCATTAATAGAAAGCCTTCTCAGCACATCCCTTGCATGAGACATACCCTTGATAATCATACTACTCACCTTTGGTGACGGTGACAACCTTTCTATGACAACCTTCGCCTCTTCATCCTTCAATCCGGACAACAGGGCCATTAGATATAAAATTCCCCTGTCAGTCTTTTCTTCGAGAAAGAGCAGATTAAACCATGTAAGGGTATCATGCATTGATTTGAATATTGCCTCAAGCTCCTCATTGAATATAAGGTTAGGGTATATAACCTTTAACAGTCCAAAATCAGAAAGCTTCTTAAGTGTCCTTACAGGTTCGGTCTCATTAAATGATAGGAGAAGTTCTTCATAAAGCCTTGATCCTGAAAGCCTGTCAAATAAGTTCATCTCTATTGCTGACTTAATAAGATTTTCTGTATGTTTGCTGATCTTAAATCCAAACCTCTCTGAAAACCTGACAGCCCTGAATGCCCTTGTCGGGTCTTCGACAAAACTGATGTTATGAAGAACCCTGATTGCTTTTTCTCTCAGGTCTCTCTGGCCGCCAAAAAAATCTGTAAGAAGCCCAAAATCCCTCGGGTTTAATTTTATAGCGAGTGTATTTATTGTGAAGTCCCTTCTGTAGAGGTCTTTCTTGATCGATGATGTCTCGACCTTTGGAAGCACTCCGGGTGACTCATAATACTCAGTTCTGGCTGTCGCCACATCAAGCTTTAAATTATCAGTAATTACCTGTGCAGTGCCAAATCTCTGGTGCGACCGAACCTTTGCATTCAGTTTTTTACCAAATGCCTTTGCAAATGAAATTCCATCACCCTCTATAACTATATCAATGTCGAGATTTTCTTCACCACGCAAGAGATCCCTGACTGACCCTCCAACGAGATAGGCATTAAACCCTAATTCCTCTGCCACCTCTCCGGAAAGCTTTAGAAGGTTATAAACTTCAGACGGGAACCTTTCCTTCAGCCAGGAAGACAGACTTCTACCTACAGGTGGTCTTTCCTTCGTAACAGTTTCTTCTATCTTTCTGCGCCTTAAAAACTCCTCATAAAGTGTCCGAAGCAGGTCTGTCCTTGTTATTGCGCCAATAATTTTTCCATCTTCTACGACAGGCATAAATCTCTGGTTCTGCTCGATCATCAATGTCTCTATTTCTCTGATCGGGGTATGCTGGCTTACAGTTATTGCGTCTGTCGTTGAGAATTCAATTGCCCTGCTTTTACCAAAACCGTGGTAAAGGGCTTTCTCCACGATCTCGCGTGATATAAGTCCTGTAAATCTTTCTTCTTTCAAGATTGGCAGAACGTTGACGCCGTACCGGGTCATCATTGCCTCTGCTTCCTTAATAGAACTATCCCACTTGATACTGATGACAGGACTCGTCATGATATCAGAAGCAACCTTGCCGGGTTTTACATTTTTATACAGCAGCTCTTTTAATCTCTCCTCAACCACCTCGAGCGATGCCTCTTTTATTGTGGCTGAGGCTGCCGTCGGATGTCCCCCTCCTCCGAATTCCTTCATTACATTTGATACATTGAACTCAGGGACCTTACTTCTTGCAACCATTAATATCTTCCCTTCCATGTTAAGCAGGACAACCACAGCGTCAATATCTTCTATCTCCATCATCCTGTGGGCAAGATGTGCTGCATCTCCAAGATAACCCTCACGGGATGCCTTTGCCACTTTTATCCTTATGCCTTCAATAACCATCTCTTTCGATGACTGGACAAGTTCATTAAGCATATCGAGTTCTTCCATGCTTAATTCCATTTTTAAAAAGCTCGAAACAATATTAAGGTTCGCACCTCTTTTCAGGAGATAAGGTATAACAAGTAAATCCCTCTCTGTTGTTGAAGGGAAAAGCAGACACCCTGTCTCCTCATATATGGCTAAGGCAAGTATAGTAGCCTCAATAGGCGTCGGGTGTAATCTCCTGCTCTTTAATATCTCTGTAAAGATAGTTGCAGTGGCGCCCACCCTTTCAATCTTCTCAACCTCTCCCCTGATTTCACCTTTACTGAATGGGTGGTGATCGTAAATGTGGATCTTGATTTTTTTATTGGAAAGCAGTTCTTCAAACAGGCCAATCCTGCCTGGTATCTTTGTATCAACTATAATCAGCTTAGTAACCTCTGAAAGGTTAATGTCCTTTATACGCTTTATCTCTACTGGATTGAATGCCTCTATAAAATCTCTTAGTTTCTTTTCCTGAGATCCGGGGAAGACTATCTGCGCCTCAGGATAGAGCTTCTTTGCAGCAACCATCGAGGCAAAAGAATCAAAGTCAGCATTCATATGACAGGTTATGATTTCCATAATCTATTTTAATAGTTCTTAAGAAAATTGTGTTAAGATTTACTTCTTATTTTTTCCGCAGCGCCTTTATTAGTAAATTATAGCTTAGTGTGTTCAAGACATCTTTCTTCTCAAGCCATCCCCTCCTTGCGATCGATACCCCGTAGCCCATGTAGTCGAATTGGTTGGCTACATGCGTATCTGTGCTTATTACTACCCTTACCCCCATTTCTCTTGCTATTTTTACATATATATCACTCAAATCCAGCCTGAGAGGATACGCATTTATCTCGATAGCAGTCCCTGTTTCTTTAGCTACTTTAAAAACCTCATTCATATCAACATCATAGGGGTCCCTTTCTCCAATTAATCTGCCTGTAGGATGAGCAATAATAGAGACATAAGGATTTCTTATGGCAGATACCAGCCTTTTCGTAATCTGCTCTTTATCCTGCCTGAATCCTGAGTGAATTGATGCAACAACGATATCCATCTTTTTGAGGATTTCGTCCGGGAAATCTATTTCTCCGCTACTCCTTATATCCACCTCAGTACCGACAATCAGCCTGAATCCCTTTAATCTTTTATTTATTGCATCTATCTCCTTCTTCTCTTCCATCAGCCGCTCTGCACTGAGTCCTCTTGCAATGCCGAGGCCCTTTGAATGGTCTGTTATTGCTATATATTCATACCCTCTCTTCTTAGCCTCGTCTATAAGCTCCTCAAAATCATGGCTTCCGTCACTCCATTTACTGTGGACATGGAGATCGCCCTTTATGTCCCTGAGTTCAACAAGCTTCGGCAGTCTTCCCTCAATAGCTGCTTCGATCTCTCCTGAGTCCTCCCTTAACTCAGGTGGGATATAAGGAAGTCCGAGTATCCTGTAAATATCTTCCTCTTTTTCACCACCAAGTTTTTTCTCATCTTTTTCCCTGAATATTCCGTATTCGTTTATCTTCAGGCCTGATTTCACAGCCATTTCTCTCAATCTTATGTTATGGGCCTTACTGCCTGTAAAATATGCCAGTGCAGCGCCAAAGCTATTTTCCTCAACAACGCGAAGGTCAACCTGAAGCCCCTCATGGATTATGACACTTGATTTTGTTGGTCCATGCATCAGGATATCTTTAACATGAGGCAGGTGAACAAAGGCATTCATAACAGCCTTTGGATCCTGTGATGTGGCGAGTACATCTATATCCTTAATTGTATCCTTCCATCTTCTTATGCTTCCTGCGATACTAAGGTTTTTAACAGGGGCTTTATTTTTAAGGTGTTGGAGGATATCTTTGGCAACAGGCAGCACTTTACCCAGTGGTTGCCTCTCTATTCCCCGTTTCAGCATTTCAATCCCCTTGAGTATATTTTCCTCTGTCTTTTCCTTTATTCCCGGCAGACCACTGAGTTTATGTTCACGGGCAAGCTTTTCAAGGGTTCCTATATCTTTTACTTTTAATCTCTCAAATAAAAGCTTTGCAGTCTTTGGTCCAAGGCTGGGGACTGAAAGTAACAAACTGAGACCTTCGGGCACCTCTTTCTTCAGGTCTTCATAAAACTGGAGTCTGCCTGTTTTGACATATTCTTCTATCTTTCCTGCAAGATCCTGTCCGATTCCAGAGATTTTTATAAGTTCATCTTTTGTTGTTTCTGCAACATTCCTTACAAGCCCTTCAATATTCAATGCTGCACGTCTGTAAGCCCTTATCCTGAAAGGGTTTTCACCCTTTATCTCGAGCAGATCAGCGATGTCATTAAAGACCTCTGCAATCTCCTGATTCTTCATCCCATCTCTTCAATAATCGCTGCTGCTAAAAGCGGGAACATTATCTCATGGTGTCCTGTAATGGCATAAGAGGAGTTCTTTCCCATAGTCGGCCTTCTCAAGACATTTTCTCTCGGCCTGTAATGCTGGATAAAATCCATATTTACAGTTGTTATATTCTCAATCTTATTCCCCAGATTCCTTGCAACTGCCAGTGCTTTTAAAAATACCTCTGGCATAATAACAGCAGACCCGAGATTGATATAAACGCCGCCCTCAAGTTCAGTGACTACTGAAATAAAAAGTTTGAAATCCCTGAAGCTCCCTTCCCCGATAGCCGCGCCATTAGCCTCAGGATGCATATGTACAATATCTGTACCTATAGCAACATGTACGGTTGCCGGAATATCAAGCTCAAAGGCATTAGCGAAAATACTTTTACCCTTAAACTTGAATCTGCTATTGTATATCAACCCGCCAACAGATCTTCCTATACCGTATCCTTTCCTTATCCCATCTTTTATAGCTTTATTAAGATACCTCCCTGTCTCCCTTGCCATACCAAAGGCTCCTCTACATATTTCCTTTTCAACATCTTCAGAAGTATGTCCTATAAAAGAAATCTCAAAGTCGTGGATAATACAGGCACCATTTGTCGCCACGGCAGTAATGATATTTTTTTTCATTAGATTAATAATTACAGGTGAAAGACCTACTTTTATTGGATGTGCTCCCATGCCGAGAATTACCGGCCTATCGTTCTGTCTTGCTTCCACAATAGCCTTCACAACAGCCCTGAAATCGTTTACAGCAAGGATATCAGGGAGCTTATCTATAAAAGTTTTAAACGTATCTCCCTTTAAAGGTGGTTCAGCAAAGACAGATAGAGAAACCTTACTTTTCCTCTTAGTTATGGAATAGGTTTTAACCTGTTTCAACGATATAGGTCTGTATTTTTTCATGAAATAATCTTAACATAAAATCCCGTTGGAAACATCCAAGATTCAGTGATTGTTTATTTATGTAGTTGATTTAATAACCTGTTTTATGGTTTTATATATAAATTAATCAGGAGGTTTGAATTGCCAGCGAAAGCAAGACCAAAGAAAAATCTTTCAGCCATGAAGAGGGCAAGACAGGCTGTAAAACGAAACCTTCGTAATACGGCTGTACGCAGCGCTGTTAAGACTATTATAAAGAAGGTTGAAGTAGCCGTAGCTTCTGGTAATAAAGAAGATGCAGGCAAAACACTTATCGAGGCTGTAAAGGCACTTAATAAAGCTGCATCAAAAGGTGTCATCCATAAAAATACTGCCTCGAGAAATATATCACGGCTTACCAGGAAGGTGAACGCCCTTCCTGCAGCCGAAGCAGCCTAATCAGAAGATATTCCATAGGAAAGTTTCTACCAGAGCTTTTTATATCTATATCAGCCCTGTTTAGAAGTTCGAACAATCTGAAAAAATATTCATTTCTGGTTGGTCTGTCTCCAGAAATCAGATTGCGGCCGTACTGCCAGTTAAGGGCCCCAATAAGGCTGTAATCCTCTGCTGTCTCTCTCAACGTTTTGTATATCTTGAATACCCTTTCGCTATCTTTTTCTCTGAGTGCGTTCACAAGATCGAATATGCTATAAGTCCTTCCTCCTGCAATAATATCAGAGATGTCATCCACATCTATTCTCTTCTTCCCGAGTAAAGAAATCTTCTCAATCTCTGCTGAAAGAAGACCCATGTCAGGACCTATAAGCCCTATTAAATAGTCAGATGCTTCATCAGATATTTCTAAATCCTTCATACCGGCCCTCTGCTTGATCCAGTATGGAATCTCTGACTCTCTTATATCGAGAGGTATGGGTTTCAATGTGCTGAACCTCTCTCTCATCTCTTTTTTAAATAACCCATCATGAAGTATCATAAAAACTGAACCTGATGCCGGGTTTAAAATATAAGCATCTAATCTTTTAATATCTTTTTTAGAAAGTTTCTGAAGGTTTCCTGATATTACAACAAACCTTCTCTTCCCAAAGAAAGGAATTGTATTTGCTATATCTAATATCTGTTCAAACGACAGGTTCTCCTCTGCTGACAACGAAATATCAAATAATGAAAGATTAAAGTCTCTTTCTTCTTGAGGCACAAGTCTTTTTATTGCCGCTATAGCTTCTCTTTGAAAAAATGGTTCTGATGCATACAGCAGATAAACCGGTAATGGTAGGCCTTTTTCTATCGCTCTGAGAAATGTCTGGAAGCTCATCTGTAAACCCCGTTAGAAAACCCCATTAAAAATCCCCTTTTCTAACGGGGTAAATAAGTATAGCGACTATCTCCATAGCCATGTCTTTAATAGCCTTTTCTGACGCAAGTTCTTTAGTTGCAAGCACGTCTTCCAGCATGCCAGAGCTTTGAAAAAATACAATGAATGGAGAGCCTATGTTTTTGAACTCTTTTATATTTCCTGAAGGTTCGACCAGCCTAAAATCTCCTTTAATAATTACCTCATATTCTGCTGCTATGTCTGCCTTTTCAGAAAGTACACGTAATTCAAACTGATAAACCGTGCCAGTGAGTTTATAACCTGCGTCAGGATAAACAGCAATCCCTTGCTTCAAAAACTCCTCTGTAAGGGCTTTATAAAGCCTGTCCTGGAGTTTTGGTTCGAGAGTCACATTTTCGATCTTTGCTATCTGTATTGAATCAAAAGGCAAGGCCGCCCTGCCATGGATTGTATAACCACAACCGGCCAAGCATATAGCACATAGTATAAAGCATAGAGCATAGAGCATAGAACATGTCAAACGGTCAGGGTAACGAAGCCCGTTTCGTCTTACGGCCACGTCATTCGACTTTTTCACGTCACCGATACGAGCATCGTAACCATAGCCTTAACCGTATTTTTCTTTGCTCTTTGCTCTTTGCTTTCATTTATTCTCCAATAACTATATTAACTAATTTACCCCTTACCACGATAACCTTTTTGATTACCTTAGCGCCAACAATCTCTTTGATTTTTTGGTCGTTAAGTGCCATCTTCTTTATCTCATCATCAGGAACGCCTGGGGATATCATAATCTTTGATCTTAGTTTACCATTAATTTGTATAACAAGCTCTATCTTCTCTTCTTTTGCAGCCTCCTCATCCCAATCAGGCCATTTTTGCTCTAATATACTCGGCTCATTCCCTATCCCCTCCCATAGTTCTTCTGCAATATGTGGAGAAAATGGACAGAGGAGGATTAACAATTTCTCTATTGCAAATTTAAATATTGCCCAGTCTTCATTGGATTTGGGATCAAATGAGGTTATTTCATTCATAAGCTCCATCAATCCAGCTATTGCAGTATTGAAGTGGTATTGACGTTCAATATCTGTTGTAACTCTTTTAATAGTCTGATGAGTTTTCCGATAGAGGCCTAAGGCTGAAGACTGAAGGCTAAAGGCTTTATTAATTTTGAATTTTGAATTTTGAATTTTGAATTTGTTTTTGTATACAATCCCCCATATCCTGTTCAAGAATCTGTATACGCCTTCAACACCCTTGTCAGACCACTCGAGGTCTTTCTCGGGAGGAGCAGCAAAGAGAGAAAACAACCTTGACGTATCAGCACCGTATTCCTCTATCAGATAATTAGGGTCAACAACATTGCCCTTTGACTTAGACATCTTTGCACCGTCTTTTATGACCATGCCCTGTGTAAGAAGATTCTGGAAAGGTTCACCTGCATTTAGAAGTCCGAGATCACGAATAACCTTTGTAAAGAACCTTGAATAAAGGAGATGAAGCACTGCATGCTCAACCCCGCCTATATATTGATCAATAGGCATCCAGTAATCAACTTCAGAGTCAGGAGTCCGGAGTTCGGAGTTTAAGTCAATATCCCCTTTTCTAAAACAGTAACGTATAAAATACCATGATGAATCCACAAAGGTATCCATGGTATCCGTTTCCCTTCTTGCATTATCACCACATTTGGGGCATTGAACCTTGAGGAATTCTTCTGACTCAAGGAGTGGTGAGCCTCCCTTACCTGTAATTTTCACATCCTCTGGCAATATAACAGGAAGGTCTTTTTCCGGGACAGGGACGATACCGCATCTATCGCAATAAATTATGGGGATAGGTGTACCCCAGTATCTCTGCCGTGAAATGCCCCAGTCCCTTAATTTAAAATTAACTACAGCCTTTCCAAGCCCTTTCTCTTCTATAAATTTTATTATATGCTGCCTCGCAATATCACTCCTCAGACCGGTAAACTGGCCTGAATCAACAAGTATACCTTCATCCTCATACGCCTCGGTAAGCTGGGCATCGAGAGCTTCACCCCCTCCCTTACCCTCCCCCCTTGAGGGGGAGGGATGGGTGGGGGGGCATCCTCTACTGTCATGTTCCGGCACTATTACTACTTTTACAGGCAAATCATATTTCTTTGCAAACTCAAAATCCCTCTGGTCATGTGCAGGAACAGACATAATTGCACCTGTCCCGTATTCCATCAACACGAAATTTGCGATATATACAGGTACTTTATTACCATTTAGTGGATTAACAGCGTAATATCCAGTAAAAAGCCCTATCTTCTCATCTTCCCTGCCATATTTTGCTTTTATGGTCTCGAGCTTATCAATATCTTTAATCAGTTTTTCTGACATAGGATGTCCGGGGGCAATGCACATAAAGGTCACACCAAATAAGGTATCAGGCCTTGTGGTAAATATTTTTAATTGTCCATCCATTCCTACAATGGGAAAATACACCTCCACGCCTTCACCCTTACCAATCCAGTTTTTCTGCATCAGGACTACCCTTTCGGGCCATCCCATTAATTCATTACAGCCCTGAAGCAATTCTTCTGCATAGTGGGTAATCTTGAAAAACCACTGCTCAAGCTTCTTCTGAATGACAATACTGTCACAGCGCCAGCATTTTTCATCAATCACCTGTTCATTGGCAAGGACAGTTGCACAGGAAGGACACCAGTTTACATAAGAATATTTTCTGTAGGCAAGCCCCTTTTCAAGCATCTTCAGGAAAAACCACTGATTCCATTTGTAATATTCAGGGTTGCAGGTGGTTACTTCTCTTTCCCAATCATAGCTGAGTCCTATTCTGTTAAGCTGTTTTTTCATATAATCAATATTCTTATATGTCCATTCTGAGGGGTGTACAGCGTGTTTTATCGCAGCATTCTCTGCAGGAAGCCCGAATGCATCCCAGCCCATAGGATGAAGAACATTATATCCGCGCATCCGCTTATACCTCGCTATTACATCGCCGATAGCATAGTTCCTTACATGTCCCATATGGATTTCACCCGAAGGGTAAGGAAACATCTCAAGGCAGTAAAATTTCTTTTTTGAAGGATCTAAATCAGTCTTATATATCCCTTTCTCAGCCCAGTACCTTTGCCACTTTAGCTCAATTCTTTGAGCATTATATCTTTCTTCCAAGTCGACTACCTCCTGAAATCGCAAGAAAAAGACTAACACAAACTCAGAGATATCGGTAAAATTACCCGAAGGGTATTATAGCAAAAAATGATTTCAGATAATTTAGACATTCGGTAGAGCTGATATTTAGAAAATATTGTTAATAGAGTTAAAGGTCAAACTGATAGGTGCTCCATTTTTTGCAATTTGTGCACCTTCCTGACCATTCAGAAGACGTATAACCGCAATCTTTGCATCTGTATGACAGACTGAAAACGGGTTTATAAATATCTAATGCCCTTTTGAATTCATATACAGCCCTATCTATCTGGTTCCTTTTAATGTAAAGTTTGCCCATCAGCTGGTGTAAATCTGGATAGGCAGCACCTCCCGTATCAATGGATGTCAGTGTTTCAAATGCATCATCTATCATCTCGAGCCGATAATAAAGCTTACCAAGTAAAAATTTCATTAAAGGGTTCTGCGGATTCTTCGATAGGCTGTTTTTGTAAATCCTTAAAAGTCTTACAGGTTCGCCAACATTTATCAGTAAGTCTTCAAGCCTGGAAAGGACTATCATAGATGATGTTTGTTCGTAACTCTTCTCAAGGAGATTAATTGCCTCTTCAGTTTCACCTTCCCTTAAAAGTACTTCCGCAAGCCCTATTGTTGCAGGAATAAAATCCTTTTCTAATCTTAATACTGTCCTGAATGCCTTTTTTGCCTTTTCAAGTTCTCCGTTTTCAAGACTGTGCCTGCCATATTCGTATTTATATCCGACAAGGTTTTGCCTTTCACGGTTTCTATCCTTTTCTGTATGTTCATTTTTGAATATTGCCTTCTGAACAAAGATAAGGTCATCCCACCTGTCCAGCCTTTCAACTATATCCCTTTTCTTGTACAGAGCTGAAAGGTTCCCCTCGTCTATCTCAAGTATCTCTTCAATGTACCTCAGGGTATCTGGCCACCTGCCTGTTCTTTCCATAAGCCTCTCCAGGGCAAACAGTGCTTCAAGGCTCTGGGGATTAAGATCCCATGCCGTCTGATAGTATTCGCGTGCCCTCTGGAAATCATCTTCAGAAAAGGCAATATCTCCGAGTTGAAGCATTGCATTAAGATGCTCTGGCTCTTCTGTTAGAACCTCCTTTAGCAACTCCTTCGCATCATTCTGATTATGATGAGCTTGCAGATAGTTCACTGCCTTTGAGTATAATTCCTGAGCCTTTGCCTCTTTCTTCTGTTTTTTCTGGTACTGCCAGCTATCTAGGAACCTTTTTGTATCTCTTACTACAAAAACCAAAAGCATTACAAGGGCACCGACTGCGCCTGATAATAATACTAAGGCGATTGTGGGGGTTTCATAAGTCTTACCGAACGGTATTTTTACAGTGGTAACTTCTTGATTGAAGATAGCAAATACGGCAAGTGCTGCGATGAATAACACAAATATAAAGATAGACACTTTACTCATTATTGATTATATTCTACAGTTGGACTCTCTTGGCATCGATCCATAGTTTTTCAAGCTCATAAAATTTTCTTGTCTCATCTTCAAATATATGGATAATAACGTCTCCATAGTCCATAAGAACCCAGTGGCTATATTTTAATCCCTCGATCCCGAGAGGTTTAATGCCCGCTTCATTAAATTTTTCTTCGATCAGTTCTGCGATTGCTTTCACCTGTGCAGTACTTTCTCCAGAGCAGATAACAAAATAATCTGCCATTGTAGTCAGGTCTTTTAAATCGAGGATAAGGACATCCTTTGCCTTCTTATCCATGGCTGCCCTTGCTGCTTTGAGGGCTTTATCTTTGCTTTCTAAAGGTTTTCCCTCCCTTCAATTCTTTACTTTTACGATGTCGAATGTCACCCTGAGCGAAGCGAAGGGTCTCTGCTACATATGAGATTCTTCGCTTCGCTCAGAATGACAAGATGTTAACTCTTATACAGCTTATTAGCAATTATATAGGATTCAACCTCTGCTGGCAATAGATATTTTATGCTTTTATTCTCCCTTATGAGCCTCCTGATTACAGTTGCAGATATCCCTATTGGGGTAAGTCTGAGAAGGGTGGCATACCTGCTGCCTTTAAGTTTTATCGTGTATGTTTCAATCTCTGCATTATCAAGGCTTTTTAGAATTCTTCTGTTGATTTTAATATAGGGCGATGCATGCAGATCAACGAATCTGAATTCAGGTCTTGAGATGATAACAAAGTTGGTAAGTGTGAACAACCTTCCAGGGTGCCACCAGTTTATGATGTCGAGGAAGGCATCTATCCCAAGGATAAAGGAAAATTCTATCTCAGGATTATTTTTTTTCAGCTCCTCAACTGTCTTCACCGTGTATGACTTTCCAGACGGCCTGCATTCTATATCTGATAGTTCAAAAAGACGGTTAGTGAAAATAGCAAGCCTTGTCATTTTATATCTATGCACTGCTTCTGCAAGGTCTTTTGTTTTAAGGGGAGGATTCCCAGAAGGGATAAAAAGAATCTTATCAAACTCAAGCCTTTCCCTTACTTCCTCAGCAGCCCTCAGGTGTCCATAATGTATAGGGTTAAATGCCCCGCCGAATATACCAACTTTCAATATTTCCTATTCCCTTAATTGTCCGTTACCCAGAACTATAAATTTTGTGCACGTCAGCTCCTCAAGCCCCATTGGTCCCCTTGCATGGATTTTATCAGTAGATATCCCTATCTCTGCTCCAAGACCGAACTGGAAACCGTCATTAAGCCTGGTAGAGGCATTCACAAAGACCGCTGATGAGTCAACCTCCTTCAGAAATCGCATGGCCTTATGATAACTGTTTGTCACGATCGCATCGGAATGTGAGGAGCCATATTTTGCAATATGTACCATTGCATCATCTATACCTTCTACAATTTTTACATTTAATATAAGGTCAAGATATTCTTTATAAAAATCCTCTTCTTTAACATTCTCAAGAGATGCATCTATCTTCCTCGTTAAAGGACATCCCTTAAGCCTTACGCCTGCATCTTTGAACCTCTTTATCATAGCAGGCAGAAAAGCCTTTGCAATCTTCTTATCAACAAGCATCGTCTCCATTGCATTGCAGGTGCCCGGCCTCTGCACCTTAGCATTAAAGCAAATCTCTTCTGCCATCTTTAAATCAGCATCCCAGTCAACAAACACATGACAGACACCTTTATAATGCTTAAGGACAGGAATCCTTGAATTTTCAGTAACAGCCCTGATCAGATCTTCACCGCCTCTCGGTATTATCAGATCAACAATGCCTTCGAGCTTGAGCATCTCCATTACTGCCTTTCTGTCAGATATATCCATAAAGGTTACAGCGCCTTGATGGAGCCCATGTTGTCCTATAACATCTTTTAAAACGGTTACGATCGCCTTGTTTGAGTTAATAGCCTCAGAACCTCCCCTGAGGATAACGGCATTACCAGCCTTAAGACACAGGCCTGCAACATCTGCTGTAACATTTGGCCTTGACTCATAGATAATCCCGATAACACCGATAGGCACGCGCATTTTTCCGACTGTCATTCCATTTGGTCTCTGCCGCATCTTTATTATTTCGCCAACAGGGTCAGGCAGGGCTGCGATTTCAACAAGCCCTTGCGCCATCTCATTTATGCGCTTATCGTTCAGTGTAAGCCTGTCAAGCAATGCCTTTGAAAGACCCTTCCCTTTAGCAAATTTTATGTCTTTCCTATTCTCAGAGATAAGTTCCTTTGCCCTCTTTTGCAATGCCTCCGCCATCTTAATAATTGCAGCATTTTTTTGCTTTGAAGATGCCTTTGCGAGTGAGTAGGCACCCTCTTTTGCCTCCCTTGCCTTATTGAGCACATATGACCTTATGTCCATAAATGCCTCCTCCCTCTTTTTTTATGCAACTGATTAGGTATAAATATACCACAGATTGACTTACTGTTGTCCTAATTTTAAAATGTTTTATGCCAAAGATTAATATCCTTCCTCGTGATTTAAGGAATAAGATTGCAGCAGGCGAGGTTATTGAAAGACCTGCCTCTGTTGTAAAGGAGCTGATTGAAAATTCAATTGATGCTGAGAGTACTAATATAAGGATCGATATTCTCTATGGTGGCAAGCGTCTTATCAGGGTATCTGATAATGGCACAGGCATGGATAAAGAAGATGCCCTGCTTGCATTTAAAGGGCACGCTACAAGCAAACTTGTCACCGAGGATGATCTCTTTAATATAAAGACAATGGGGTTCAGGGGTGAGGCCATTCCATCCATTGCATCTATTTCAAAAATTAAACTCATCACAGGTCTGAAAAATTCATCCCCCCAGCCCCCCCTTAGCAAGGGGGGGACGAGAGGGAGGGTAGGTGTATCTGTTGAAATACATGGCGGTGAAGTAAAAGAGGCAAAAGATTCCCCTTTTATCGGTACGACTGTTGAGGTCAGGGATTTATTTTTTAATACCCCTGCAAGAAAAAAATTCCTTAGATCAAACAGCACGGAGCTTTTTCACATTATAGATACAGTTACAAAAGAGGCCATTTCTCACTGGGAGATAGGCTTCAGGCTTACTTCTGATAATCAGGAAACCATTAATCTCCCATTGTCATCAAGTCCAAGAGAACGTATTATGCAGATCTATGGAGAAGAGTTTCTTAATAGTCTTATGGAGGTTAATAATCCCCCCTTACCCCCCTCTTTCAAATCCCCCCATCCCCCCTTTACTAAAGGGGGACAAGGGGGGATTATCGGGAGTCAAGAAGGGGTTGTAAAGATGAAAGCATTTGTCTCAAAAGGCGATAACTTCAGAAACAGCAGATCCCATCAGTTCATCTTTATAAATAAGAGGCCGATAAAAGATCAATCCCTTTCTCATGCAGTATATAATGCATATGAGGGTATTCTCCCTCGTGATAAACATCCTGTCTTTTTCCTCTTTCTCGACATTGACCCGGGGAAGGTGGACTTTAACGTCCACCCTACAAAGCGCGAAGTAAGGTTTGAGGATAAAGAATCTATTTATCGTTTTGTAAATTCCAGCATTAGAGAAGCTGTAAGAGAAGAGAGAAATGAATATGTAAAACAATTCACAAAAATGTCTGTAACTGATTCATTAACTCAGTCGGTTAATTACGGTATATCTTGCTTCCCACAGGCTGCCCATCATGGGTCTGTAATATCAGAAAACCTTGAATTTGCTTATAAACCTCATCTGCCTTTTATCTATCTCGGAGACACCTTTATCGCTATTTCAGGTAAGGGAGGGCTTACACTCATAGATCACCACGCTTCTCATGAGAGGATTCTTTATGAAAGGTTTCTAAAAGGAATTAATCTTAATTCTCACCAGTTATTATTTCCAAAGCAGGTTAAACTGTCACACAAGGAATATAGGATTATCCTTGAAAACATCCTGACACTCAGGGATTTTGGAATGGAAGTAGATGATTTTGGACATGAGACTGTTATTGTACGCTCCCTCCCTGATGTTTTAAGGGATGCTGATATCATGGGTATTCTCTCAGATGCTGCATCATGTATTATCAAAGGCATTGCTCCATATAAATCCCTTAAAGAGGCTCTTGCTGCACGAATTGCATGCCATAGCTCGGTAAGAGGCAGAAAAATCCTTAATCAGGAAGAACTTTCAAACCTTATCTCCGACCTTGAGCAAGCGGACCACCCCGATCAATGCCCCCACGGCAGACCAACAAGGATTTTCTTTTCTCTGGATGATCTGAAGAAGATGTTTAAGAGAAAATGAACAAAGTTATCATCCTTCTTGGACCTACAGGTGTCGGAAAGACAGGAGTCTCGATCCTCCTTGCAAAAGCGCTGGGAACGGAAATAATCAGCGCGGATTCGATGCAGATTTATAAACATATGAATATAGGAACTGCCAAGCCGACTTCAGAAGAAAGGTCAATAATAAAACATCATATGATTGATATCGTCTATCCTTGGGAATCATTCAGCGTGGGTGGGTATGTCACTGCAGTGTTACCCATTATTAATGGGTTACTCGAAAAAAGAAAGATACCAATCGTTATAGGTGGAACAGGCCTTTATATCAAGGCAATGACGAGGGGCATTTTCAGCGGCCCATCTGCTGACTGGACTTTAAGAGAAGCGTTTCTTGCTATAGAAAAGGAAGAAAAGGGATCTTTGTATAGTTACTTAAAAGAGCTCGATCATGAGGCAGCAGATAGAATAACTCCAAATGATACACGGAGGATAATCAGGGCTTTGGAAGTTTGCCTGAAAAGTAACATGAGCATATCAGAGATGCAAAAAAGATTAACCCAACCCCTCCCTTATGAGTTCATCAAGATCGGCCTTTCAAGAGAGAGAAAAGAGCTTTACAAGATGATTGAAAAGAGAGTTGATAAAATGATAATTGATGGGTTAGTTAACGAAGTTAAGAAGGTAATAGAGATGATAGGAGATGCAGTAACTCCCTTACCCTCAATGCAGGCGATTGGATATAAAGAGGTTGCAATGTATCTTCACGGAGAGATCACCCTGGACGAGGCCGTCAGACTCGTAAAAAGAGGAACGAAAAGATATGCTAAGAGGCAGTTCACATGGTTCAGAAAGGAAGAAGATATTCACTGGGTTGATATAACAGGCATTAATGAAAGCCATGAGGCTTTTATGCGTGTTAATCATGTTCTGAAAGGCTTGCAATATTGAGAAAAATACTTTAAGGTAAAAAGAAAAAATAAAAGGAGAAGAGGCTGTGATTACTGCCGGTAAGGCCCTGAACCTTCAGGACAACTATCTGAACCAACTCAGGAAGGACAAGACTCCCGTAGTTGTCTATCTTACTAATGGGGTGAGATTAAAAGGCGTAATAAAAGGATTTGATAACTTTGTAATACTCTTAAAAGAAAATACCCATTCACTCATTTACAAGCATGCTATATCAACAATAGTACCTGAAAGGGAGATAGAGATAGGATTTGAAGACCAGCAGCCACCTCAGTAACCCTATTCCGACTGCAGACCTGATAATAGAGTATAATAGAGGCATTGTACTAATAAAGAGGAAAAATCCGCCTGAAGGGTGGGCTCTGCCAGGAGGTTTTGTAGAATATGGGGAGAGCCTTGAGACTGCTGCTGTGAGGGAGGCAAAAGAAGAGACAGGGCTCGATGTTGAACTACTAAGGCAGTTTCATACATACTCTGACCCGAAAAGGGATCCCAGGCACCATACAATAACAACAGTTTTTATAGCAAAGGCTAAAGGCAAGGCAATCGCAGGAGATGATGCAAAAGAGATTGGTGTATTTAGTAAAGACATCCTGCCTGATCAGATAGCCTTTGACCACAGAGATATAATAAATGATTATTTTTCAGGGAGGTATTAGTAGATGCTCAAGGTGATGCGAAAACATGCAAAGTATTTCTATGTCCTTTTCTTTATGATAATAATAAGTTTTATATTCTGGGGTGTAGGCGGTGTAGATAAAACAGGCGGCGTTGAGACTGTAGCAGAGGTTGGGAAATACAAAATAACAACTGAGGAATACTGGAGAAGGTATGAAGGGGTATCCCGTTTTTACAGGGAGATATATAAGGATAAGTTTGATGAAGAGATGGAAAAAAAGATGAACCTGAAAGAGAATGTCCTTAACTCAATGATAGATGAACAGGTCCTGCTTATAGCTGCTAAAGAAGCAGATATTAATATAAGTGACGAAGAACTTCAAGAATCAATAACACATGAACCAGCTTTTTTGAGAAATGGTGTATTCGATAAGGATGTTTACCTTAACAGGCTGAGGCTGAACAGGATAACTCCAGAGGCATATGAGAGTTCAAAACGCCAGGAACTAACACTCAAAAAAATGAGACGTTTAATAGAGCTGTCTGTTGATGTGACAGCTATCAATTCTAATTTAGAAAAGGTATCTGGTGACAACCAGTTAGTAAAGATGCTCAGTGAGCAAATACTTAATGACAGAAAAGAAAAGGCAGTTAAGTCATATATTGAAGGTCTTAAAAAACAGATAAAAATCAAGATTAATAAACAACTCATTGCCTGATAAACCTCAGATTTTTGTAGTAGCATAAACTGCCAATGCCGAAGTGGTGGAACCTGGTAGACACGCACGTTTGAGGGGCGTGTGGGGTAACCCATGCGGGTTCAAATCCCGCCTTCGGCACCAAACAAATCCTGCTTTCATCTCCTTCTCCTTAAAAACTCCCTCGGTTTTCCTGCACCTCTTGGTGGGCCTACAATGCCGTCTTCTTCCATCAACTCCATTATCCTCGCTGCCCTGTTGTATCCTATCTTGAACCGCCTCTGTATGGATGATATGGATACCTCTCCAGTCATCTCTCCAAACTCGATCGCCTTCAGATACATCTCGTCTCTTTCCCCTGACCTTTCATCCGCCTCCATTTCATCAGCATCCTGTATGCTTTCTAATATTGTGTAATCAGGTCTTCCCTGCGACTTTATGAACTCAGTAACAGCATTTATTTCCTCTTCTGTAATAAGGGCTCCGTGGACGCGTATAGTCCTTGCCCCCGGTAACATTAAAAGCATATCACCTTTACCGAGGAGCTGTTCCGCACCATGTGTATCCAGAATTGTCCTTGAGTCCACCTTTGAAGATACCTGGAAGGATATCCTCGCAGGAAAGTTTGCCTTTATTATTCCTGTAATTACGTCAACAGAGGGCCTCTGTGTCGCAAGGATAAGATGAATACCTGATGCCCTTCCCATCTGCGCAAGCCTGGCTATCGAGTCTTCAACATCATTTGCTGCTGTAAACATCAGGTCAGCAAGTTCGTCTATAACAATAACAATATAAGGGAGTTGATCCTCGTCTCTTGCCTGGATGTTAAAACTTTCAATATTTCTTGCAGCCCTTTCTGCAAGCACCCTGTACCTCCGCTCCATTTCTATGACCATCTTTTTCAACGCCTCTGCTGCTTCTTTTGGGATTGTTATAACAGGTGAGATTAGATGGGGTATTTCCTCGTATGCTGATAGTTCAAGCAGCTTGGGATCTACCATCAACATCTTTACCTCAGTCGGCGTTGCTTTATACAGTATGCTCATAACCATTGCGTTTATCGATACGCTCTTGCCTGAACCTGTCGCACCTGCAACGAGAAGATGAGGCATCTTCCCTAAATCTGCCACCACCGGTGTTCCGAATATGTCCTTACCGAGACCGAGGGCAAGCTTTGAATTATTCTTTTTAAAACCATCCGATGAGAGGATTTCCCTAAGTGATACTATCTCCCTCTGTCTGTTAGGAATTTCTATGCCTATTGCGGCCTTTCCTGGAATTGGTGAAACCCTGACGCTCTGTGCCTTGAGTGCAAGAGAAAGATCGTCAGAAAGGGAGACAACCCTGTTTATCTTCACACCAGGCGCAGGTTCGAACTCATACATCGTGACAACAGGGCCTGGATGTACCTGTGTAACCCTACCTTCAACACTGAAGTCCTCAAGTTTTTTCTCGATTAGTGATGAATATGTCAAAAGTTCATCCTTTGAAGGCCTTAAGGCTGCAGAGTCAGGTTGACCCAGTAGCTCTAAAGACGGGAGTTCATAGCTCCCTATCTTTCTTGGCCTCACAACCTCTATCTTGGGCATGGATTGAGATACAGGTAAAGGTTCATGTTCTCTAATAAGTATCTCCTGGTCTTCTAAAGTTGTTTCTTCTCTCTGCTCCTTGCCCTCTGCTCTCTGCTTTTTTCTTCTTAGTACAAGCGCAGTAACAGATACAGGACTCAGTAAGATGATTGAAGAGAGGAACACAGAAAGCGAAAAGATATAGGCCCCGGGAAGGTAGAAAAACTGATTAGCAAGGTTAGCTATTCCTCTGCCTATAAGGCCGCCAATACCATCAGGGTATTTTATTATGGTGATATTAAAGGTGTAGGATAATAGCGAAAATAATAAAGAAGACGATATAATAAATAAAATACTTCCAACCAGGTAAATCTTATGTCCCTCTTTCCCCATTAGCCGTTTAATTCCAAAAGCAACCATCAAAAAAGGGATAATAAAGGCAGCAAGTCCAAACAATATAATCAACCAGCCTGAAATATATGCCCCGGTTATTCCGCCGAGATTCCGTACCGGTTCAGGAGGTTCTGTGGCTCGAAAAAAAAGAACGGGATCTCTTATATAATGTGTGATCAGACTCATAAAAAGATAAAGGCTCGCCAGTGCAGAAACGACACCGGCTATCTCTTCTTTTATACGTTTTATCCTTTCAACCATATCCCTGCTATTATAACAGCGGAAAGTATAAACCTGTAATAAGCGAAGAGATTCAAAGGATATCTCTTAAGGAAGGCTAATAAAAATTTGATAGCAACTAACCCTGTAATACAGGAAGTGATAATTCCTATGGAAAATAGCCCGAGGTCATGGTCCACCTGACTGGTAAAAGCCTTTCTGATGTGAAGCATGGTCGCGCCCGCAATAAGCGGAGTTGAAAGCAGGAATGAAAATCTTGCGGCTGCTTCCCTTTCAAATCCTCTGAAAAGTCCGGCTGAGATCGTAATGCCCGAGCGTGAGACACCAGGTATAAGGGCAATGGCCTGAGCAATGCCGATAATAACTGCATCTTTTAAACCTGCCTTCTCTATATCTTTATATTTATTTGCCTTTTCAGCGATGAGCATCAAAAATCCTACAGCAATTAACATTACACTTATTATCAGTGGTCTTCTCAGGCCATTTTCTACGATGTCGTTAAGAAAAAATCCTGCAACTCCAGCAGGGATTGATGCTAAGATAATCAATCCAAAAAGTCTATGTTTTTTTGCGATAAGCTCTGCCCAGTCTTTCCAGAAAAACAGAATAAGCGCAAATAGTGTACCTGCATGAAGTGCAACGTCAAAGGTAAGTGTGTTCACGCTGCCGCTCCAGTTAAAAAACCACGGGAATAATATTAAATGTGCGGTGCTGCTGACAGGCAGGAATTCAGTTATCCCCTGCACGATACCTAATATAATAGCCTCAAGCATTAGTCTTAAACCTCAAATATTATAGGCAAGATCATCGGTCTCCTATCCATTGTATCCCTGAGGTATTTCTTCAAGGTGCTTCTGAGCCTTGCCTTAAGCAGTGAGGAATCCGATATCAGCTCTTTATCGAGTCCTTTTATTGTATTTGAGAGGAGCTCCTTTACACTATTAATCACTTCCTGAGATGCATCCTCAAATACAAATCCCCTTGATATAATCTCAGGACCCGAGATGATATTCCCTGTAAGTTTTTCTATCCCTAAAAGTATCAGGACGATTCCGTCGTGAGCAAGCCGCAAGCGGTCTCGAAGAACCATTTCTCCCACATCCCCTATGCCTTTGCCGTCTATAAATATGCGGCCTGAATTCACCCTGCCATTTTTTCTCGCTCCTTCAGCGGATATTTCAAGTATATCCCCATCTCTAAATATAAATATATTTTCTTTAGGTATGTCGAGTTTCTTAGCGAGCATCGAATGGTAAACAAGATGTCTGTATTCGCCATGTACAGGCATAAAATATTTTGGCCTCACAATGTTTAGCATTAACTTGAGTTCTTCCTTTGAAGCATGGCCAGAGACATGCACCTCTGATACCTTTTCGTAGATAACATTCGCTCCCTGCCTGAAGAGGTGGTTTATTATCTTTCCTATGGAACGTTCATTGCCCGGAATCACCTTTGCTGAGAGTATGACGGTATCTCCGTCCTTAATCTTGATGTGCTTGTGTTCATCTGTCGCAATCCTCGAAAGCACACTCATCGGCTCACCCTGACTTCCTGTTGTTATGATTACAACCTCATGGTCTTTAAGTTTATTAAGATCTTCCAGCCTGAGCCACATATTTTGAGGGATCCTGAGATAACCGAGATCAAGCGCTATCTGTGCGTTCGAGACAATGCTCCTCCCACATAGGATAATCTTTCTACCATACTTAACAGCCACATCAATCGCCTGTTGAATTCTATGGATATTTGATGCAAATGTCGCAATGATAATCCTTCCTTGTGTATTTGAGAATATATCCTCAAACGCACGTCTTACCTCTTTCTCGGAGAATGTGTATCCACCTTTCTCAGCGTTTGTGCTATCAGATAAAAGCAGGAGTGTACCTCTTTCTCCATATTCAGAAAACCTGTGAAAATCCATGAGCTGGCCATCAACAGGCGTTGGGTCAAGCTTGAAATCTCCTGTATGTACAACAAGTCCTACAGGGGTTGTTATACCGAGGCCAACTCCGTCGACTATGCTGTGAGTTACCCTTATGAATTCTACTGAGAAGACACCAAGGTTTATGACTTCCCTCGGTTTTACCGAAACAAGTTTAGTATGTTCGAGGTTATGTTCGCGGAGTTTCTCTTTCACAAGTCCGAGAGTCAGAGGAGTTCCATAGACAGAGACATTTATTTCCTTTAGCAGAAAGGGAAGAGCTCCTGTGTGGTCCTCATGGCCGTGTGTAAGAATTACACCCCTTATCTTTTCCCTGTTATCGAGCAAATAAGAGAAATCGGGGATGACAAAATCTACTCCGAGCATATCTTCCTCCGGGAACATCAGCCCTGCGTCAATAACAATAATATCATTATTGTATTCAAGGACTGTCATGTTGAGGCCGATCTCCCCAACTCCGCCGAGAGGGATTACAGACAGTGTATTTTCCATTAATAAACATTATTATATCAGATTTCGTTCTCCTACTTCACCTATTCTCGACTATAGAATACCACACAAAAAGTTGTATTATAAAGCAAGGTCAGTAAACTACTATCTCAACAAAAAAGGAGATCTTATAATGGAAGATTTAAAACATTCAGAAACATGGCGGGTTTTTAGAATCCAGTCAGAACTCGTGGAAGGCTTTGAGACCCTTAACGGGATTGGCCCTGCTGTGACCATCTTTGGCAGCTCACGAATGAAACCAGGTTCCTGTTACTACGAGAAGGCTGTTGAGCTTGGGAAAAAGCTATCCGATAGAGGGTTTGCCGTTATTACCGGTGGCGGACCGGGTATCATGGAAGGTGCAAATAAAGGAGCTCATCATGGGAAAGGCAAATCCGTTGGCCTTAATATCGAGATGCCCCAAAAACAGCGTACCAATGAGTATCAAGACATATCTCTTTCCTTTAGATATTTTTTTATAAGAAAACTCATGTTTGTAAAATATGCCTTTGCATTCATTATATTCCCAGGCGGCTTTGGCACCATGGATGAATTGTTTGAGGCACTTACACTCTCACAGACAAAAAAGATTGGTGTATTTCCGATAATACTTTTCGGTAAAGACTACTGGAAAGGTCTAATAGACTGGTTTAGATCAACCCTTATCCCAAATAACACTATGTCACCTGAGGATTTAGGATTAATTTCACTCGTAGATGAGATAGATGAGGCATGTCAAATCCTTAGAGAACATAAAAGGGTTTTCGAAATCGAAATGCCTGAATGCACTGAAGAATAACCCCTCTTAATTCCCTCCTTTCCACTCTTAGCTTTTTAACTGTATAATTACCATATGAAGACAACACCAAGCCCAAGCTACAGCATAACACTCAGACTCGAGATAGTAAATCAGGTTGGTATGTTTGGAAAGATTGCAACAGCTATTGGTAAAACAGGTGGAGATATCGGTGCTGTGGATATTGTCAGGGTAGGGAAAGGTATGATTGTAAGAGATATCACTATTAATGCACGGGACGAGGCACATGAAAAAAATATCGTTAATGCTGTTAAGAAGATTAAAGGGGTGAGGGTTATCCATGTATCAGACAGGACATTTTTACTGCACCATGGTGGGAAGATAGAGATACATAATAAAGTACCTGTAAAAAACCGGAACGATCTTTCAAGGGTTTATACCCCCGGAGTTGCCCGTGTATGCATGGCAATACATCACGACAAAGAGAAGGCTTACAGGTTCACGATAAAGAGGAATTCAGTAGCGATAATAACAGATGGAAGTGCAGTCCTGGGACTCGGAGACATTGGGCCTGAGGCAGCACTGCCTGTTATGGAAGGAAAGGCTATGATATTTAAGGAGTTCGCAAACATTGATGCCTTTCCAATATGTCTTTCGACGGAGGACACCGAAGAAATAATCAAGACCATAAAATATATTTCGCCTGCCTTTGGGGGTATAAACCTCGAGGATGTCTCCTCACCAAGATGTTTTGAAATAGAGGAGAGGCTTAAAAAAGAGCTTGATATCCCTGTCTTTCACGATGACCAGCATGGGACAGCTGTTGTGATCCTTGCGGCTCTTATCAATGCAGTGAAAATCGTTGGCAAACAACTAAAAAGGCTAAAGATAGTTATTTCAGGTGCTGGTGCTGCAGGAACAGCATGTTGTAAGATCCTTAAAGAAGTAGGTATAACTAATATAATTATTTGTGATAGGAAAGGAGCTATTTACAAGAGCAGAAAAAGGCATATGAATCCTGTAAAGATATGGCTTTCGGAAAATACAAACCCTGCAATGATTAAAGGAAGCATCTCAGATTCCATGGAAGGCGCAGATGTTTTTATCGGAGTTTCTGCGCCAAATCTTATTACGGTTGATGATATTAAGAGGATGACCACTGACCCAATTGTCTTTGCCCTTGCTAATCCGGAGCCAGAAATAGCCCCTGAAGATACATCTCCCCATGTAAGGATCCTTGCAACAGGCAGGTCTGATTATCCAAACCAGATTAACAATATGCTCTGTTTTCCCGGACTATTCAGGGGGCTCCTTGATTCAAGGGCCAGAACTGTTAATGAAGAGATTAAGCTCGCTGCTGCTAAGGCAATAGCCTCAATGGTTGATGAGAAGGAACTGAGTGAAGACTACATAGTGCCGAGTATCTTTGATAGAAAGGTTGTTACAACAGTTGCTTCAAGTGTTTCAGATGCTGCCTACAGGACCGGCGTGGCAAGAAAAGAAAGATGACAATAAATCTGTATCTATAAACCCAATAGCCCTGAATTGATTTCCTTTTTAATAACCACAGGCCTTACTGTCCTTTTCACAATATCCATAGTATTCCTAACCTTTAACTTCTCAAATAACAATCCAAATTTAGCCTCTAATTCCTTCATAACAGGCTCTTTTATGCTTGAAGGCAAATCCCACCATTTCTTCTTTAATGGTCCAAATCCCTTTTTCCTTGTGCTGTATATAAACTGCTCCTCAGTCTGGCCTTCCTTCCTCTCTTTTGCATACTCTTGGCTTATGAAACTATAAACCTCTTTCCTGAATCCCTCAGGTAGATGCTTGCTGTCATAAATTATATTCTGAAATCCCGTAGCAAGGTGAACCTCTGATGTCCCTGTCTCTGGAAACATATTGAATGCCTCCTCAGGAAGGGTTGATGCGCCATGTTGAACACAGCCTGAAAGTCCGTATGTCTTTCTCGCAAGGTCTGAAAGTATCCTGAGTGTATAAAAATCTATTTTTACCTTTGCGAGTGTTCCGTCAGGCAGTACAACCCCGCCATGACTTGTTCCTGTCTGCACACTGAGCTTACTTAATCCTTTACCTGATTTAAAGGTCTCATTAAAACCATCCAGATACGCCCTTAGTTCATCAGGCGTGCTGTTCTTGCCTCCAATCTCTCCGATCTCTCCACCAATGGATATCTCCATGCCATCAGACTGGATTTCTCTTATATAAGCAGCAAGTTCTGCTGTCTTCTCAAAATTTGGCCTCTGCTGTTCTTTGATTGTCTCTCTGTCAATATCCACAAGTGTAGATGAATCAATATCTATATTATAAAACTCAGCCTCTATCGCCTCCTTAACAAGACCTTTTACATAGTCTGTTTCAGCCTTTGGATCATTTAAATAGTTCTTTCTGACGAGCTGAAAATGGTCACCCTGGATAAACACAGGTCCATGATACCCTTCTTTTACTGCTGCAGCAAGCACAACAGCAGCATACTCAAGAGGTCTTTGTTTTGTATATCCAATCTCTGAACGGGCTATCTCGAATATAAAGGGTCCGACTTTCATCTCAACAGCCTTTCTGAAAACAGCCTTGGCAGAATCGTATGCAAGCCCCCTTATATTGATTGCAGGGACTGTGAAACCCGGATATGCCCTGCCCATTTCTTCATAAAGAGATTGGATAGATGACGGAGTTGCGCCTGCTGCTTTTGCTATTTCTTTTATGAGCATCAAAAGAGCATTTTTCTTCTCTCCCTCTGAAAACACAGCCTCATAAACAAGGCTGTCCATTATGTTTTTCAGGCTGTTTACATCTTTTATCTTTACTCCGTCTTTACTGACATCAATAACGTTTTTTAGCTCCATAATATCCATAACCCCTCCTTATTAAAATGATATTTAGCAGATTGCTTCTTCGCCTCGCTCTTCAACTTTTTATAAGTCCTATAATAACATTTTAGCAGTATTTTCTATCAGATTCTATAATTTTTTACAGCAATTCTCGGTATAAGATGTGGCATCTGGTTATAAATTGTGTTAACCTTAACATTGCATAAATTTTTCGTGGGGTAAGTTTTAGCCTTGTATTTGGAGCAAACTTGCAATGATAGAGATAGATGGAAGTTACGGAGAGGGTGGAGGACAGATACTGCGGACGGCCCTGAGCCTTTCTTGCCTGTTTAAAAAGCCATTCAGGATATTTAATATCAGAAAGGGACGAAAGAAGCCGGGACTCATGCCACAGCATCTTACATGCGTCAGGGCTGCACAGCTTCTCTCTAACGCAGAAGTAAAGGGTGATCAGACAGGCTCAACAGAGCTTTTATTTTTACCCAGAGCAGTAAAAGGCGGAGACTTTTTCTTTGACGTCGGAACTGCCGGTTCCATCTCACTGGTTCTTCAGACAATCATTCCAGCACTCATATTTTCGAGAGGAGTTAAAATATCTTTCAAAGACTCAATGGAAAATGAAAATCCCCCTCAATCCCCCTTTGCTAAAGGGGGACTTAGGGGGATTACTGACAAAGTGGGTGATGGAGGATTACTTAAACAAAAATCAACCATTACTCTGAAAGGGGGCACCCATGTCCCTTTCAGCCCATCTTTTCATTACCTTGAAAGGGTTTTTGCTTCCTTTCTTAAGAAGATCGGCATTGAAATAAAGCTTGTCATTGAGTCTTATGGATTTTATCCAAAGGGCGGAGGAAAGGTCAGGGCCGAAATATTTCCTGCAAAGCATGTAAAGCCCTTAAATGTTATAGAACGCGGCAATATTTTGAGATTAAGTGGTTATTCAGGTGTAGGTAATCTCCCCTTATCAATAGCTGAAAGGCAAAAGAAAGCATTGGTGGAAAGGATATATTCATCTAATATAGCAATCCCGCTTCAATCAAACATTGATATGGAATTATTGAGTGTTCCGACTCCTGGACAGGGGACGTTCACTTTTTTAAAGTCTGAGTCAGAAAATTCGATTGCAGGCTTTACAGCCCTCGGTGAAAGAGGGAAAAAGGCTGAGATTGTTGGAGAAGAAGCTGCATTGGAATTCATCAATTATTACGAAACAAATTCTGCACTTGACCCACATATATCAGACCAGATAGTTTTATACCTGTCAATCTGCAGAGAAGAATCATCATTCACCACTTCCTGTATAACACAACATCTGATGACAAATTCATGGGTTATAGGGTTATTCCATGAATATAAGTGCTCTATTGAAGGAGAAGTCGGGAAATCAGGGATTGTAAGAATTAATTGAAATAATTCCCAATATCTCTCTGACATCAGCCATGGCATTATGCACCGGTCTTTGCGGATTTATATCCTCAAAGACTATGACAAGTTCATCTTCATAAATTATCTTAGACAGTTTACAGGCTAACTTTTATCTAAACTTATTTATTTAATTATAGCATTAATAAAAGCTATTGCCGGGGGTTACATTTTTGTATTGACGAATTAGCTCTGAAATAGTTATAAATTCTTAGATAGGGCATTAATAAAACTTTTAAATGAGGGAGGTTTAAAATAATGACTGATTTGGAATCAAAGACACCAACAGAAATCCTAGACTTTCTCGGAAGAATCTGTCCCTATCCCATTATCACTACAAAAAAGGTGATGGAAAAATTGCCCAGCGGGGCAATATTAAAGATAATCTGTGACTTACCTGCATTTGTTGAGGAAACAATCCCGAGGTATGCTGAAATGCATGGATACCAGTTAGAAACTCTCAAGCTTGAAGATAAGGGTTACTGGGAACTTTATATCCGGAAAACTTAATTTTTCTTTTTCACTTCCCTTATAAGACATATTGTGAAGAACCCTGCGGCAGAGACCGCAGGGCATCAAAGCCAAAATTCAAACAGCCTGAATCGTTCAAGGTCTTTTCTCCAATAGCCCTACGTACATCGGAACTGCGGCAGAGACCGCAGGGTGTATTAATTATAAAACTTAATGTCAGAACATCTGCTGATATATATTGCTCATAATTTTATATTAACCCGAAATTTGCAGTTATTAAAAAATGGGGCAGGCATATGTGTAGAAAAAGCTTTACTATCGCCACCTTTGTAGGATTATCCAACCACGGTTGAACTCCCACGTTTTTATGTATACCATACTGATTTCATTCAAAGTCAAGTTGCGATTTGTAAAGGTTTTTCTGCATATACGCTTAATACCAACTGTATTTTTCGCGTTAAGGATATAAGACACAAAAAAAGGGGGATGCTGGAAAATCCAGCATCCCATCCTTAAAATGATTAGCTTTCTATTTTATGAAAAATTATATACTTTAAAAACTATTTTACCGAAAGCAATGCCTTTTCTATTTTGTTTGAACCTGCTTTTCACCATATTTATCAAAGACTACCTCTTCCTTTATTGAAACAGCTATCTTGTAAAGTATGGTAAGTATTAAAAACCCAATCGCCCAGGTCCCGGCTGCGACTAAAAACTCATTCAAGGCAGGCCAATACGGTGTCACCCCCCCAAAGGGGTTCATGATAAATCCACTTGAAACAAAGACAAATCCCTTATCGATCCATATAGAGAAAAATACTGCCAGAGCAGCCACTGCCAGGGTATTCTCATTCCTTCGTGTAGCAGGTATAATCAGAAGGAAAAGTGCCAAAACTGCAAGAATACTTGAGGTCCATATCACGGGAACGAGCTCGCTATGCCCTTGCCAACCGACGTAAAGGTACTGTAATGTATGCATATCTTCCGGTATCTGACTGTAAAAGGCAGTAAAGAATTCAAGTCCGATGAAAAATATGTGTATAATTAAGGCGTAGGTAACAATCTTTGCCAGACTCTGAATAGCTATGGTTCCAGGGTCAAATCTACTAAACCTCCTTATGAGCATGCTGAGGATTATAAGGAGGGAAGGCCCAGCGGCAAAGGCTGATGCCAAGAAATGGGCTGCCTGTAGAGCAGTCATAAAGTGAGGCCTTCCCGGGAGGCCTGCATAAAGGAAGGCCGTAACAATATGGATCGAGGGAGCCCAACAAATAGCAAAGATTATAAATGGTTTTATCCACTTAGGTGGTGGTACCTCTTTACGTTCAGCTCCAAGGACAGTCCAGCCGCATAGGATGTTAACAAAGAGGTAGGTCATCAGTACGATCAGATCCCAGAATATGATTGAATGGGGAGTTGGGTGTAGTAATACATTCCAGACTCGAGATGGCTGACCCATGATGACAAAAACAGAAAGCATGCTTATGACTACAGCAGAGACAGCCAGGAACTCTCCAATAACGGCAATCCTTCCAAATGCCTTGTGATTGTGCAGATAATAAGGCAGAACCACCATAACGGCTGAGGCTGCAACACCAACAAAAAAGGTAAGCTGACCGATATGAAAACCCCATGAAACATCCCTGCTAAGGCCAGTCGTCAATCCAGAGCCCAAATGATGTTCCCTTAGCCAGGCGATGAGGCCAACTAAAATAACGGCTGACAAAAACGATACCCATATCCAGTATCTTGGTCTTCCCTTTATCGCTGCTTCAAGCATTTTTATTACCTCCTAAATTAAATACCAGACCATTGGCCTTGTTCCAAGCTCAGATTTACGTCGAATAACATAATTTGCACTGAGAACCTTTCTTACCTCAGAGTTAGGATCAGCCAGGTCACCAAAGATCAACGCCCCATTAGATGCCTCTACACAGGCTGGAGGTAACCCTTTATCAAGCCTCTCATAGCAGAATATGCACTTTTCAACAACCCCCAGCGTCCTTGTCGGAAATTCCTTATTTTCCTCCTTTATATAAGACCTTGGGGGTAAGAAGTTGTAGCTTCTTGATCCATAAGGGCATGCTGCCATACAGAATTTACATCCAATACAGCGATGCATATCCTGCATGACGATCCCGTCTTCCCTCTTAAATGTAGCCTTTACAGGACACACCCTTACACAGGGGGGATTATCGCAGTGATTACAGAGCATTATAAATGGCTTTTGTTTTATTTCCTCAGGGGCGTATTCATACTCAAGATCTGGAAATGTGCGCTCATATGTGTCAGTCCATATCCATTTAACCGCATGCTTTGGATTGGCGATTTGAGGAACGTTATGGATATGATTGCATGCATTAATTACCTTTTTATAATCCTCCTCTGTTTTGAACTTCTTTATATCAACGATCATAGCCCATCTTTTTGCTTTAAGGGCTTTCAACTCTGACAAAACCTGTGCACCCTCAACCTTCTCTAAAGCATCAATAGCCGAAATACCTCCAAATCCAAGTATGGCAGAAGCCCCCGCTATCTTTAAGAATTCTCTTCTATTCATGCTCATGTTTCTTTCTCCTTCGGCGCGATATGGCAATCCCAGCAGTAAGGTTTTACATCTGCATAATTGTGGCATTCATCACAAAATTTTTTCTTGTTTGAATGACACTTCATGCAGGTATTCTGAAGACTCATGGTATACCTCTTACCCTCAGCGTTTACATAAATTCTATTGCCCTCGCGAACAACCCAATCCCTCCATTCGTTCAACAACTTCATATGCTCGCCTTTCATGTAAGCCTTCGGCTCCACACATTTCCTCTCATTCTCAGCTAATTTGAGAATTTCAGGCGTGTCAACTTTTGGATCAGGCTTTGCAGTAGCTTTCCCCATATTATTCCACAATGGAAATGTCACTAACCCGACAAAGATAACAAGTCCGATAATTATTTTACCTCCGTTATACATTTTGTTCGCCCTCCATTCCTGGAAGTGGTTCTCCCCGTAAGTCTGTTGTCCTCTTCTTTTCTCCCTTACAAATAAGGGCATTAGCGACCATCTCATGAACGCCTGTGACACCCACCCCGGGAACCCAATAATCAACCGCCGTAACAAGGGCTGCCCTGTCTATTGCACAGATACACGCAAGCATGTTCACACCATATTTCTCGTGAACATGTCTGACAGCATTTGCCCTCGGGAGTCCTCCCCTCAGTCTTAATTCCATATCCTCCGATGCATTCAAGCCGGAACCGCTGCCGCAGCAAAATGTCTGTTCCCTGATAGTGTTCTCAGGCATTTCATAAAAGTTATTACATACATTGTTGATTATATACCTCGGCTCTTCCAAGATTCCCATGCCCCTTGCGGTGTTACACGAGTCATGAAAAGTGACTATCAGATTATCGTTCCTGCTTTTATCCAGATTCAGTTTTCCATGCTTGATTAAATCAGCAGTAAATTCGCATATATGAACAGTCTTATTGGATTTTGTATTTTCGAATTTCGTGCCTGTTATTGGAGAGACAGGTTCTTCAAGAAAATCTACAGGTCCATACCATGTATTATGGTACTGATGCCATACCCTCCACATGTGACCACATTCTCCTCCGAGTATCCATTTTACCTTCAGCCTCTTTGCTTCTTCATAGATTTTATTATGCAGTCTCTTCGCCATCTCATTTGATGTAAAGAAACCAAAATCTCCGCCTTCAGAGGCAAATGTACTCCAGGTATAATCGAGTCCAAGCTCATGGAAAAGGAGGAGCTCCCCCATTGTTGTGAAAGTTCCAGGGTCTGCGAATAAATCTCCTGAAGGTACGACTACAAGAATTTCTGCACCTTTTCTGTTAAAGGTTGGATTTACCCTGATACCGGTTACCTTCTCTAAATCTTCTATGAACACATCGAAACAATCCTTAATGGCATGGGGCTGAAGACCAAGATGATTTCCTGTCCGCCAACAATTGGCGACAGGGCCAGCAATCCACTCAATATTTAATCCGAGGAGGTTGAGAAGCTCTCTTGCAAGGATCGTAATCTCAGCAGTATCAATACCGTAAGGACAGAAAACAGAACATCGACGGCACTCGCTGCACTGGTAGGCGTAATACCAGAGTTCTTTGAGCACATCGATGGTCAGGTCACGCGCCCCTGCAATCTTACCCATAATCTTTCCTGACGTAGTGCAGTATCTTCTGTAGATTGATCTGAGAAGTTCGGCCCTCAGTACCGGCATATTTTTAGGGTCTCCGCTACCGATAAAGAAATGGCATTTGTCAGCGCAGGCGCCGCACCGCACGCAAATATCTAAGAAAAGTCGGAAAGAACGGTATTTACCTACCCGTTCACGCAGCCCTTCAACAAAAATTTCCCGCCAATTCTCAGGCAGCTTCCAGTCTTCATCTTTTACTAACCAAGGGCGCACATTTGGGAATCCAACTGTTTCAAGAGATTTTGGCTTATTGCCATGGCAAAACATGCCCTTCTTGAATACGGTAGGGGTATCCATCCAACCCGTCTTTGGAGGCTTGTAGTCTATCCTTGCAAGTTCTTCTGTTTTTGGGTTTGCCATATTTACTCCTTTTCTACTGGTAATCCTGCTGCTTTCATTTTATCTCTAAAGTCGTTCTCATATTCTTCATAGGTGTGAACCTTTACAGGGTAATTCCATGGATTAACATGTCTTACCGCACGGTTGTTGTTTGCCAGATTTCTTGTGGGACTGAGAAAGACCCCTGCCATGTGCATCAGTTTACTCATTGGAAAGTATGCGAACAGAGCGCTGACAAGAAACAGATGTATGTAAAAGATAACACCAACACCTTCTGGGATTTTAGGGTTAAGGCTGATTAATCCCATAGTTAACTGCTTTACCCCAACGATATCTACTTTATAGAAATATCGCATGAGAACGCCGGAAAAACCTATGCTCAATATCAGAAAAAGAGGGAAATAATCGGCTGCAAGTGAAATATAGCGTACCTGCGGAATAATAACTCTCCTGAGAAAAAGGTATGATACGGCAATTAAAAAGATGATGTCGCTCAAGTAAAGTACCGGAGCAGCCACCTGGAAAAATCCATCCAGGCTTTCCAGCAGGGTCACAAAGTAAGGTATTGGCTCGGTAAATAACCTTAGATGTCTTAGGAGAATAATAAGGAAAGTCCAGTGAAATGCCAAACCACCCAACCAGAGCCACTTAGTCGAGCCATAAGTCAGATTTGGTCCTTCTCTTAATTCAGCCTTTGTATTTCTGAACAGGGAACGGAAAAGAAGCACTTCAAAAGCCATCCTGACGATGACGCCGAGTGAGGTGAAGGGGTTATCAATTTTATTGTGTTTGATCCAGGGAAAAGATTTCTCTTGCCCAGCAGTTGTAGGTATGCGGAATGGGACAGGCACACGCCCCCATTTTACAACACGATAAATAATCCCTATGATAAATGTAAGAAAAGCCGCATATGGTATGATGACACCAAACAAGTAGTGCAGATGCACGGCCTTCACTCCTGCAAAGACAATTATACCGAGTGTTATGACTGCGAAGAATGAAAATATAAGTCCCATGTTCTTACCCCTTTATATTTTGAGTTAATACGGTTTCTGGCCCAGAATCCTGTTCCTGATCCTGGATTTCGCATATAAGATTTGCCCTCTGTAAAAGCCTGAATGTCATTCTTCTCACTTCATCTGCTTTAATTTCATAAATCCGTTCCCGACATTTCATATAAATGTCAAAGGAGAGAAGGGCAAGATTATCTATCTTTGACTCAAATAATAACAATTCCTTAGAGATATGGGTTTCATGAATCTTATTCCCCAGACTTTCTCTAATTGCCTTCTTCAGGAGGAAAATAAATGACATGGCCTGGGAAGGGGAAAAATCCTGAACCGCTTTTATCCTGATTATATTGTCGAGAAATGGAGAAACCTTATCAGTATCTGCTTCATTGAGGAGTTCATCGAAGATACCATTTATTCCTTGCGAGATATTATAGCCGACAGGATTGGCAAAACAGTTCTTTTGCTTTTTTAAAAAATTTGAAGTGGTAGATGGATAAGTCTCCAATATCATATTAAACCATCTTTTTAGGATAGTGGATTTTTTTTCTAACAGGAGATCCTTAAGATTAATATCCAGGGTCATTCTCCTTTATGTTTTAAAATACTTGCATTTTAAAACTATTACATCTTCAAACAAGCTGTTTTTTATTTTATGAAATTTAGTCTACTTAAATTAAACTAAAATACAATAATAAATAGCAAGAAGTAAGAAGAAAAACTTCCACTTCCCACCTCTTGCTTTTTATTTTTTATACGCAGCCAGTTGGTTTTGGAAGTCCTGCATACCTACATGCCATTACTGCTGGACCTGCTGGAAAAAGACTATAAAGGTATTTTGTATTACCCATTTCCGCCCCAAAAGCCTTGCCAATCTCCTTGACGAGAATCTTTATCGGGGGAGCAATCTCAAACTTAATAAAGTAATCCCTCAGAAACTTTATTATAATCCAGTGTTTCTCGGTAAGCTCAATAGAGTCCTTCTTTGCCATTTCTGTCGCCATTCCTTCTTCCCATGCTTTCCAGTCTGTAAGAAAACCGTCCTCATCAAGTTCACATTCTTTCCCCTTGTAATTCCACATTGGCATAGTTTTTTACCTCCTTTTTATTGTTTAACCAGTTTATTTGGGAAAACCCCAATTGAAAGCACAATACAATATCATATCCTTTTTAATAAATGCAACAAATAAATAGTTCCCTTGTCAGGAGTCATAAAGGCTAATATAAAACATGAATTAACGTCAAATTAAAAAAACTTATTAATTGATAAGTTTTTTTATTTCCACAATTCAGACATAATTTATGTCTTCTATCCACATTAATTATTTTATTTTCTTACTTTTTTAAGAATTGCGAATTATGGTACATCGGGTCTTAAGAAAAGTCAACTTAAAGTTGAAATTATAAGATAAAGTTATATTTGTTATTAAATCTTCGTTATTTTCTTTTGTAAGCCGCCGCGATATTAATAATGCCATCTACCCATTCCCTTGTGCCAATCGCGTGAAGATGGGTATAAGTAACAAGGACATTCTTATAACAGAGTCCATCCATTTTATTAATTATCCCAAGTCCCCTTTTCAGTTTAAAACAAAAATAAACACTATCCTTTTGCTCCGAAAATCCCCCCTGCCCCCCTTTACTAAAGGGGGGCGAGGGGGGATTATTTTCATTATATTTTGTTAGCCGAAGGATTTCGTCCACGTTGAGAATGCGGGAATAATGAAATTCATGGCCATGCAGAATCTGTCCGGTCTTGAAATATGAATTTGGGGCTTCAACTTCTACAATAGTATAGCCATGACCCTGTGGTTTTTTACTCACTCCAATTACAATAGGTAAAACACCTGCCATGGGATAGGTCTTTCCTTCCCAGATCAGATCTTCCCCAAGATACATCAAACCGCCACATTCAGCATAAATGGGCAGACCATTCTCAGCAGACTCCTTAATAGCCTTCCTTAATTTTTCATTAGCAGATAGAGCTGCGGCATGAGTTTCGGGAAAACCACCGCCGATGTATAGAACATCAAGTTCAGGTGGTAAATCGTCAGTCAGCGCACTGAATTCAGTCAGCCTCGCTCCAGCTCTTCTTAGGGCATCAAGATTTTCCTGGTAATAGAATTGGAAGGCCGAATCACGAATAATACCGATATTAATTAATCCCCCCACCCCCCCCTTAGTAAAGGGGGGCGAGGGGGGATTTTCGAACCTTGAACCAACTTCGATTGGTGGGGCCTGATGGGCAATCTGCCATAACTGCTCTGTATCCAAATACTTTGCTACTATTTCAGCTGCAGTGGCTATCGCATCTTCAGCTTCGGGATGCTCCTGGGGGGGTACCAACCCAAGATGTCTTCCTGGGAATGTGATATTTGTTAGTCTGGGGATCACTCCAATCACAGGTAGATGGCAATAACGTTCTATACTTTTACGGATAATTTCCTCATGCCGATCCCCAGCTAATCTATTAAGAATCACACCTTTAATCGGAACATCTGGGTCGAACATCTGGCATCCAAGCACTAATGCTGCAATGGTGCGGGTGACCTTTGTGCAATCAACCACAAGGATGACCGGAGACTGAAGAAGCTTTGCCAATTCGGCCGTGCTTACGCTCCCTTCAACATCCATGCCGTCATAAAGACCGCGATTACCTTCAATAACTGCTATTTCTGCTTGCTTTGTATTCAGACTAAAGGAAAAAAGTACCTGATCCTTACTCATTAAGAAAAGGTCAAGATTATAACAAGGATGTGATGCTCCCAAACGTAACCAGCCCATATCAATATAATCCGGGCCTTTTTTAAAGGCTATGACCCTATACCCCTTTTTCTGCCAGGCCCGGCATAAACCTACACTAATAGAAGTTTTGCCCGCATCTCCGCCAAGACCTGCAATGGTAAGCCTTGGGCATCGGATCATCTTTTAGGACCTGGAATCTCAAATGAAGCACAGGAACCGCTGCCGCAACTTTTTACAGTGCTCGTGGTTTTACCGCTGCCTGACCTGGCCACATTTATCGTGCTCAAAACTCTTTCTACTTCAGTGGAACTGCATTTCGGACACTTCATTTCTATTTCCTCATTTTCTTTTTTAAGTTTTAAGAACTCAAAGACATGACCGCAGCCAAGACAGCGAAATTCATAAATAGGCATATTATCTCCTTTACGAAAATTTTTTAAATAAGTTATGATAACATAAATAATCTTTGCAAAAAGCAAAAAAGGAATAAATCGTTAAAGGGATAGAAATGAGATCACGCATTGAACTTAAAGACCCAAGTTGCCCTTTTTGTTACCATAAAATCGAGCAGCCGAAAGAATTACGGGAAAGGAAAATAATCGAATTTCCTCTTGGGGTCTGCGAGCATTGCGGTGCGGTTTATGTTTACGATGTTACAGGACACAATATGGGTTCTGCATTTATTGAGGCATTGCTGTTTGCATGTAATTATGATGATTCCCTGGCTTTTTCACTTTCATATGGAGAAGACTACGCAGATGCTGTTATCGGACCATACGACATCATTATGCATAAAATCCTATCCGAAAAAATCTACGAAGATAGATACATCAGAGGAGTTCTAATCTTTGTCAAACTCATTCAGGAATTTCAGGAAGTCGCCGGGGAAAAAGTAAAAAAACGAATCGGGACTGCCCTGCCTGTTTCGGAAAAAAAGAGATTGCACTCTGAAAAATTTTCGAGGGAAAAGGTACAAGGTTATGTATCTAATAATAACCTTGAGGAACTCATTGCGTTAGCAGAAGAGGACTCCCGCGTTCTTTCCGAGTTGCAGCGGATGCTATACACGCCTGATGAAAATTCACGCTGGCGAATAATTGAGATATTAGGTCAGGTATGCAGAAAGGTCGGGGAAAAACGGCCCGATGTAGTCAGCAAATTCTTATCCCGGTTGTTGGAAAGCGCAAAATATCCCGGCGCTTCGGCCTGGGGTGCACTGGAAGCCGGCGGTACGATTATCAGTACTAACCCTGATTTATTTGGAGAGTACAGCGAGGCGATCCTCTCTTTTCTTAAAGATAAAAACTTCTGGAAGGAAGCAACGTGGGCTATTGGGAGGATTGCAGCGGCAAAACCGAAATTGGTCAAGTATGCCTTCAAAGCACTTCGCTCTTTTCTTGATGAGCAGGAGCCTGCTTTGCGTGGATATGCTGCCTGGGCATTGGGAAGCATCGGATTCACGGATGTAATCGAAAAATTGAAAGCTCTCGAAACTGACAAACACACTCTCACTATCTGGAGAGATGCAGATTTGCAGGAAGTAACAGTTGCTCAGATGGCAAAAGAGGCCATCGAAAAAATAAATATATGCAGAAGTCACTCATAGCTAACTCACTTCAATTGGATGTCATTCCTGCGAAAGCAGGAATCCAGAAATATTACTCATATCATTGCCACTGGATTCCGCATCCCCCGATCGGAGTCGAGGGCAGGCAAGTGCGGAATGACGGAAATAAAGCAAAAAATCTAAGCATCTTTTAATATCTTTGGAGACAAATAATATTAAGTTCCTTGTTGCCTCACCATACGGTGACCTTCCTGTAGACGATGACAAACTCGATTTCCCATTGGAAGGAGATCCATTAAAAACTACCTATAGATCGTATTTTCAGTCTATCAGAAATTTTCTCGGACAGGAAGATGTTGTCTCATTATTCAAGACAGCCGGCAAAGGTGATATCAACGAAATCATTATTCGTACGGAAAAGCATGGTGCGTTGTACCATCCTGCAAGCATTGAATTAATTCTCAAGGAAGAAAAAGTAAAATTCGGTTTGAATGTAGCTGTAACAGACACGGGCAGGGATTGGTTACAGAAAGAATTTTCTGTACTTAAGAATTTACAGGAAAAATACAATCTGCCTTATTTACCCAATGCATATCTCTTTGATAACCTGAGTTCCATATCTTTTTTGCTTGAAGAGTGGTTTGAAGGCTACCACGAATTTCATATTACCATAGACGAAAAAGGCGGACAAAGATTAAAACTATGGGAGTTTGGAAATGGTTATAAATACCTGACGTCTGAACAAAGTTTTGAAATATATAAACAGGCTTCTAAGATTCTAACACTTTATTATGACCTTAAAGACTTTTACCAGATATATCCCTGGCATCACGCAGCAGGAGATTTTGTAGTAAGAATAGAAAATGAAAATAATCCCCCCTCACCCCCCTTTACCAAAGGGGGGGGTTTAGAAAGTCCCACTTTGGCAAAGGGGGATTTAGGGGGATTTTTTGGTCAAAAAATAGACGTCCGTTTGACAACAGCAAGGCAATATGACCCGCTCATGAATTTTGATAAGGATACGGTTAATCCGCTCTTCGCCCTTTTTTATTTCTTCTTAAATCTTTCCATTAAAATGCGGCTGGATAAAATGGATGGTTTGGGGGAAGTTGTATGGGCAGAAGACGGTTGTGAAGAAGCAATGGTCGAAGGATTCTTTGAAGCTCTTAAATTAAAGGAGTCAAATGATAATTATCCTGAATTGGTTAATGAGTTTATCAGTTTACTCAAATCATTTAATGCAGAAGAACTAAGGATTTCTACTCAACCTTTGATCGAGCTTTTTTCAGGGACAGGGGATTTACCTGTTGTAATAGCAAATTTGGACGGACATGCGGAGAAATTATTTACTGTTCTCCAAAATCTCCCTTTACAATAGCTTCGAAAGACATTCTTAATACTCTCGAAAGCGGCAACATGAGATTCGCCTTTTTTCCCGGCTGGATATAACCTGCTTCTGTGAAAAGTTCCTTTGATAGATTACAGAGTCCCTGATAAATCTTGTCAAGTTTCACCGTCGGATAGGTAACATTCTCCTGGAAACCGGACAGACCACAGGCATAAGCTTTCTCCTTTTTTCCATCTTTCAGGCTGAAAGGTATTCCGTATATACGGCAGATAATCGGACGGTTCTCATAAAAAACGCATTCTTCTTTTTCAGAGAGAAAAGGACATCGTACCCTCTGTTTCCCCAAACCGTACACTTTCATTTGAGGCTTGTCCTCAAAGACTTTCAGGGTATCCTTCGCCTTCAGTATCTCACCCTCTGCCTTTTCCGCCCTTCTGAGAACATCTCTTAGTATCTTCCTGTCCAGACGATTAAAATGATGATGAATATAGGCTGCTTCTATCGGGAAGACGCCAAAAACAGCACGGCAGCAGTCACAGCAATGAATCCTGCAACGGACACTTGAGGGATATTTTTCCTGAATTGTTTTAAAGAGATAATCGGCCTTTCTGACTTCCTGAAGATATTTTCCAAAAAGATTGTCTATCATTCGGCTCGGTCTTTATTCCGGTGAGGTTCAAGCAGTTTCAGGAACTCAGGGTGTACTTCAAATTCTAATTCTAACGCCTTGTCACAGTATTTAATGGCCTCATCGAACTCACCCTTTAAATAATAAGCATTTGACAGGTTATTGTAACCTAAGGAAAAATCAGGAGCCATTTCCAGCATCTTCTTATTAACCTCAAGACTCTTTTCTATATCTCCTTTTTGAAGATAGGCATTTGCGAGGTTGCACATCGCCTGAATAATCTCGGGATTCAGCTCCAAAGCCTTTTTCAATGCCTCAATAGCCTCATCAGTCTTTCCCATTTGTAAATAGGCAAACCCAAGATTTGCATATCCTCTTGCGTATCGGGGCTCTATCTCTACAGCCCTTAAATTTGCCTTGACTACCTTCTCAAGATCACCTTCCTTAAAATAGATGTATCCGAGATTGACAAATGCCTCGAACATCCGGTCGCTATCCCCTATAGCCTCTTCAAAGGCATCTATTGCCTCATCAAACCTGCCTTGATTCATTAAGACTACTCCTAAATTGTAATAAGCAGTGGCACACTCTGGATTTTCTGCGAGCATTCGCTTCTGTTTATAGATGAATTCATCAATATTTTTCGGCTCTTTCACAAATGAACCTCCACATTTTTTAACGCATATTTTAATAATGTGTCAAGGAAGGAGTATAAAAATTATATATATCCTACAAAGGGAAAAAGAGTCTCTATAGATTTTAGTGTTAAGCTGATAAAAAACCTCAGAGGCAGAATGGTATGTGTCATTCTGAGCCCCTTGTCATCTGCCATTCTGAGTCCCGACAACAATCGAAACTCAGAATCTCAATGGATGGCTCAAGGTAAACTCCGCGAAGAATCTCAAAATACCCTCTGTAGCCTATCTTCATAGAGATTCTTCAGTCGCTTTGCTCCTTCAGAATGACTGATACTAATCACTTATACCATAATCCGTGATGCACCAGGAAAAAGAGCAGTCACTCAGTCTTACCACCTGCTTCTTCTGCTGATATGCCTCTTCCTTTCAACCCGTACATTGTTGTGCTGCCAGTTGAGAGGTATTCTACAACACCTTCACGGACCATCTCAGAGGCAGCATTTTTTACTTCCGATACCGTAGCATCCGGAATAGTCTTCTTCACACCTGTAAGCATATCCTTAAAATAAACCTTGCTCTTCGCACCCTTTGAGAGATATTCAATTATGGCCTTCTTAATCTCTTCCTTTCCCATTAATCCTCACCCCTTTCATAATTTTAGATACACATCTAACACTCAAAACTAAAGTGGCTGTCCCGTCAGATCTAAATATCTGACGGGACATTGATTTTTATATACCTCCTACTGTCTTAGATACTGCCCAGGCTTGTTCTGTAAACTTAAATTGAGTCGATGTCCTGAGGGTATCGTAAGCCAGGCGATAATCATCAATTACGTGCCATGTAAAGGGCAATCCTGTCTTCTCGAAGAATTTCTCCCATCCAATCCTCTCTGTCCAGTCACCAATTCTTTCATACTTTTTCGCATCACTTGCATAAACATCTACAATCTTTTTGACTGTATCAGTAACCTCCGGCCAGCGAGGAGGGTTGTTAGGTAAGGCAGCGACAACTATCTTTGAGAACTTTGGTTTCGTTATACGATTAGATATCTTCCCGCCGACAAGGATATTTATACAATCTCCCTCGCTATCTGCTAAGGGCATGGCTGCACACATGGTATAACAGTTCCCACAGAACATGCACTTATCATAATTCACTGACACACTCTTCTTTCCCTCAGGTGTAGCAACAGGCTTGATTGCATATAACGGACAGGCAGCAATAACAAGGGGGATTTCGCATGCCCCCCCTATCATCTTATCATCAACAATAGGTGGTTTACGATGGTAGCCAAGAATGGCGATGTCAGAACAGTGCACAGCTCCGCACATATTAAGGCAACAGGCCAGGGCTATCCTGAGTTTTGCAGGCAATTTCATGTCCGTAAAATGCTCAAACAAGACATCTGCTGTAGACTTCACCACTCCAGAGGCATCAGTAGCAGGGCAGTGGCAGTGAAGCCATCCCTGGGTATGTACGATACCCGTAATGCCAAACCCTGTTCCGCCTATAGGGAATTTGTGAGAACCTGCAGGAAATTTTCTTGCGTCTAAATCCTTCTTCAGGGCCTTTGCCTTTTCCTCACTATCTGTTATAAACTCCACATTATTTCTTGTTGTCCATCTCACGTAACCACCGCAATGCTTATCAGCAATGTCACATATCTCACGAATATGCTCTACAGACATTGTCCTTGCCCCACCACATCTTACGGTATAAACCTTATCTCCTGTCTCAGAAACATGCATCAAGAGCCCCGGTTCTAATATCCTGTGAGATACCCACTTTCCGTAATTTTTCCTAATAACAGGCGGAAGAAACTGTTCATAACGTTGTGGGCCGCAATCCGTTATCCTGTTCTCCATTGGTTTTTTCGGATTGAAATAGCCAAGTTTACCTTTCGACATAATATAACCTCCTTTTTTATATTAGGCTGGGTGTCTTTTTCTGTAATCCTTAATATCCCTCTTCCATCCTCCGGGAACCTCAGATTCTTTGAAGAACATGTATGCATTAGAACGGGGCTCCTTTACCATCTGAGGCATAGCAGGAATACCAAGCACATCCAGGAATGTTCCCAAACCAACCCTGTTAATCAATTCTCCAATACGCTCACGGTTTTTGCCTTCTTCTGTCCACCAGTCAATGGCCTTCCTTACAACAGCTTTTATATTGTCATACGGGCTCTTTGCATACATAAAGGGTATTACCAATGTGGCCAGTCGTGCACCTTCTAAGATAGGCGCCTTTGCACCGAATAGTAAAGAAAGACCCTGGTCTGCTCCCACCCTTAATGCCTCAGGCATGACATCAATACAGTGCATGCAGCGGGTGCATTCACCATTGTTAATGCTTATTTTATTTCCATCCCAGTTCATACACTGGGTAGGACAGCGTTCAATTACCTCCTCCTGAATGTTGAACGCTCCCCAATCTCTCCCGGTCATTTCTCCCCCATTACGGGGGATCTTTCCGGCAATATATTCCTTTACTGCCTCCTGATTAATTCTTATATCGTCTTTCCATGTGCCGATGAAGGCGCAATCTGACCTTGCTATACTGGCCACGCAGCCATTTGGACATCCATCAAATTTGAACTTGAATTTATACGGGAAGGCCGGCCTATGTAATTCATCCTGGTAGGTCATGGTCATGTCATAACACATGTCCATAGTATCGAAACATGCGAATTCACATCTTGCCTTACCAAGACAATCTGAAGGTGTACGGAGGTTTCCACCCGAACCACCTATGTCAACACCAAGATCATGGGTCAGATCGAAGAATATAGGCTCCAACTGATCTGAAGTAGTACCCAAGATGACCATATCACCTGTGGAGCCATGCATATTTGTTATTCCGCTTCCGCGGTATTCGCATATATCACAAAAGCCCCTAAGCCAGTCAGTTGTATAAAATTTTCCACCAGGTTGATTGATTCTATATGTATGGAAATGCGCAACACCCGGGAATTTCGCTTGCTGGTCAGAATAACGGCCTACAACGCCTCCGCCGTAACCTAACACACCAACAATACCACCATGTTTCCAGTGAGTTTCCTTCTCTACATAGGAAAGTTCAACCTGTCCCAAAAGATCATCTGCTACATCCCTTGGTATCATCATATCATCCTGCGCGAGTTTCTTTCTATGCAATGCTTCTCTCTTTATATCGCTTACAAAACTGGGCCATGGACCTTTTTCGAGTTCATCCAACATTGGCGTATCATGTTTGGGCTTGAAATTCTTAAGCTCCTCTTCTGTATAGTTCTTCAGTTGCTCATCCGTAAAAATCCTGATATCATTGTACGTTCTGTGGCCTTTTACTTCCTTATCCCACAAATGTTCCTGTCCTGGGATTCCCATCGCTTACCTCCTTCTACTAAGTTTTTTGTATAACACTGCCAGACTAAAGAAAACCTCAAATCCTTATCATCACCCCCCTTCCCTCAAAATTAAAAAATAGCGTGTAAAAATTTGTAAAAAGAATAAATCCAAGCACCTTGACCGCAGAATATTCTCAAGGTGCTGGATAAACTGCCCTTTTTCTTTTGCCAATTCTTCAGAAAGATATCTAATGATAACCAAGTCTTTTTATTTTGTCAAGAAAAATTCTTTTTTATTTACAACCACCCCTTTAAGAATGCTATACTTTCCGAGTCTATAATACAGGAGACAAAAATGCCTAAAAAAATTGTTTTAATATTACTGTTCCTCGATATCATTTTGACACCATGGCTTATTCATGCACAGGAACTTCCTGTTATTAACTCAATAGAGATAAAAGGGCTAAAAAGGATTGAAGAAAGCGCTGTAAAGTCTAAGATTACCCAGAGAGCAGGCGACCCAATCTCCCAGGAAAAAACTAATGAAGACATTAAAAACATTTTCAAGATGGGGTATTTTGATGATGTCAGGGCTGAGATTGAACCATTTGAGGGTGGTGTGAGACTGATATACGCTGTGAAGGAAAAACCCACCATTATAAAAATCGAATTTCAGGGCAACAAGGAGTTTGACAATTCAAAGCTGAAGGAAAAGCTCACGATAACAACCGGCTCCATTGCTGACGCAGTCCTGATACAGGACAATGCAAACAAGCTCAGGGCATTTTATGAAGAAGAAGGATACTGGCTGTCAAGTATAATCCCTGTTATTAAAACTATAACTCCGGATGAGGTCAGCCTGACTTATCAGATCGAGGAAGGTACTAAAGTAAAGATTAAGAAAATAAATATAGAGGGCAATAAGGCTATTTCAACAAGCAAGATAAAAAAGGCTATAGAGACTAAAGAATGGTGGTTTTTCTCGTTTATTACTTCCTCCGGCTATTATAAAAAGGAGCGTATGGAATCGGATATTGAAAAGATAAGGGACCTTTATTTTAATAACGGGTTTATCAAGGTAGCGGTGGGAGAGCCAAAGATTCAACTCACAGATGATAAAAAAAGAATGATTATAACAATACCGGTTTCAGAAGGTGACCAGTTCAAAATATCCTCTATTGAATTCTCGGGCAATAAGGTCTTTAGCGATGATGAAATAAAGAAAAGAATTACCATGGCGCCTAACAAGCCTTTTAGCAAAGAGAATCTTAGAAGGGACATATTCTCAATATCTGAATTATATTCAGAAAATGGATATGCGATTATAACTGTTACCCCTGATCTGATACCTGATGAAATCAACAAACTTGTAAAGGTATTCCTGAAGATTGATGAGGGTGATAGATACAAGATAGGCAGGATAGAGGTTTCCGGAAATACAAAAACAAGGGACAAGGTGATACGAAGGGAGGTCTCGTTTGATGAAGGTGATATCTTTAATAGTACCAAGATAAAAAGGAGCTATGAAAGGATCAATAACCTTAACTTTTTCGAAACAGTAGAGCTAATCCCGAAACCGCGGCCGGAGGAAAAACTGGTAGATGTTGGTATCAAGGTAAAGGAAAGGCCGACCGGCTTTTTCAGCATTGGAGGTGGCTATAGCTCTATCGAAAAAATTATCGGAATGGCTGAAGTAACACAGGGCAATCTCTTTGGTAAAGGACAACTTATAAAGCTCAGGGGGGAACTCGGCAGCAAAACTACTTACTACGATATCACTTTCATGGACCCATGGTTTATGGATAAGCCTATCTCATTCACAACAAATATTTATAAGACGACGACAAGTCAATTCATAGAATATGAGAAAAAGGCAACAGGGTTGGGGATTTCCTTCGGTAAAAGGTTTTCAGATTACTGGTTTGGAGATATCGCATACCGCTTTGAGAATGCAAATATATTTAATGTATCCGAAAATGCCTCAGCAATAATAAGGGATCAGGAAGGCACAAGAGTTACGAGCAGCATAACCCCATCCTTAATAAGAGATTCGAGAGACAATTACCTTGACCCAACAAGGGGTTCGAGGAATTCCCTCTATGTTACCTATGCAGGCTTGGGTGGTACTAACAATTTCGTGAAGAGTGAAGTCGATTCCGCATGGTATTTTCCGCTCGGAATGACAACTGTTATGTTCAGGGGAAGGCTTGGTTATGCTACAGGTGTATTAGGTAAGGAATTACCATTATATGAGAGATTTTATGTGGGTGGAATATACACTATAAGGGGACTGGGATTTGGTGAGGCAGGGCCAAGAGATGAAAATACAGGAGATGCTATTGGAGGAAGAGAAGAACTAATTTTCAATACAGAATATATCTTTCCCATCATTAGCGATGTAAGGCTAAAGGGTGTGGTATTTGTTGATGCAGGAAATTCTTATGAATCATTTAAAAAATTTGGCAGCCTCAGATATACTACCGGAGCAGGCATAAGATGGATTTCACCTATGGGGCCTATAAGGATTGAGTGGGGCTATAATATTGCTAAAAAACCAGGGGAAAAACCCAGCAGGTTTGAATTCGGATTTGGATCGTTCTTTTAGGATAAATTAGAATAAAACAGAAAAACTATTGAGGAGGATATATGAAAAAATCGATATTAAAAAAACTCTTAACTCTTTGCTCTTTGCTCTTTGCTCTTTGCATCCTGCCGGTTTCTTTACTCGCGGCTGATTCTGCAAAATTCGGTTCTATAGACCTTCAGAAGGTCTTGAATGAGTCTGAAGCAGGGAAGAAGGCAAAATCTGACCTCGAGGCATTAATAAAATCAAAGGAGTCTACAATAGAGGAAAAAGGCAAGGCTATAGAAAAACTAAAAGGCGAGATGGAAAAACAGGCATCTGTACTTTCTGCAGGGGCAAGGAAGAAAAAAGAGGATGAATTAGAAAAATTGCTCAGGGAATACAATCGGCTTGTCCAGGATTCACAGGCTGAGGTCAAGAAAAAAGAAGGAGAACTAACGGGTGCAATAATAAAAGAGAGCCGCGAAATAATAGAGAAGATCGGAGCAGAAGAAGGATACACCCTCATCATTGAGAGAGGAATGGTCATTTATTCAAATAAAGGCATAGACATCACAGATAGTGTTTTAAAAAAATATGACGAGTCAAAAACCAGATCAAGGAAGTAGTGAAACTCAAAGAAATTGCATCTCTTCTTAACGGGGAGATAATCGGTCCGCCTCAGGCGGATAACATTGAGATTACAGGAGTTTCAGGTATAAAGGAGGCTCAAGAGGGAGATATCACATTTATTTCAGCACAGAGATATGTAAAAGACCTTTTAGGATGCAAGGCTTCATGTGTGATTGTAAAAGAACCGATAGCTGATATTGATATTAGACAACTTAAAGTACCGAACCCCTATTTTGCCTTTGCAAAACTGCTCGAACATTTCTATATAAAACCACAAAAACCTCTTGGGATAATGAAGGATGCAATTGTATCTGATAAGGCGAGGATAGGAAAGGATGTCTCTATTTTTCCGTTCTCTTATATATCAGATGGGGTTTCTGTTGGTGACAGGACTGTTATTCATCCATATGTCTTTATAGGTGATGATACTGCTGTAGGAGAAGATTGCCTTATCTATCCAAATGTTACATTGAGAGAGAATGTAAAAATCGGCAACAGGGTTATAATACATTCAGGCTCAGTAATAGGCTCTGATGGTTTTGGCTATGTATTTGAGGAAGGCAGACACTATAAAATTCCTCAGGTAGGAGGGGTTATAATTGAGGATGATGTTGAGATAGGTTCTAACGTATCTATTGACAGGGCAACAACAGGGAACACGATAATAGGTAAAGGTACAAAGATTGATAACCTTGTCCAGATAGCGCACAATGTCAAAATTGGTAACAACTCGATTATTATTGCCCAGGTCGGGATTGGGGGCAGCGCAGAGATAGGTAATTATGTCACCTTAGCAGGTCAGGTTGGAGTTTCGGATCATGCAAAAATAGAATCTGAGACCATGATTGGCGCACAGTCAGGTGTTATGGGTCATGTAACTAAAGGTGTATATTCAGGCACATTTGCTATCCCCCACAGAGATTGGTTAAAGGCCCATGCCATATTCACAAAACTGCCAGAACTAAATAAAAAAATAAAAGAACTCGAAGAAAAGATAAAGGAGCTTGAAAGGAGGAAACCTGAATGATGGATATAAAGGAGATACAGAAACTCTTACCTCACCGATATCCATTCCTTTTAGTGGACAGGATTATTGATATAGAACCAGGGATAAAGGCTGTCGGGATAAAAAATGTGACGATTAACGAAGGGTTTTTCCAGGGACACTTCCCGGGGCATCCTATAATGCCTGGCGTCCTGATAATTGAGGCGCTGGCACAGGTTGCAGGCATACTGGCTTTCCGTCCAGGGGCCAGTGATGGCAGGTCTGTTTACTTCATGAGTATAGAAAAGGCAAAATTCAGAAAACCAGTTGTACCTGGAGACCAGCTAAGATTAGAGATATCCATCTTACAGCAGAGAGGAAATGTTTGGAAGTTCTCCGGCAATGCAGTTGTCGAAGAAAAAGTTGTTGCAGAAGCTGAATTCACTGCAATGCTCACAGATAGAGCAGATAGAGAGATATAAATTATGAAAAAGGAAATCCATCCTACAGCAATCATAGACCATGATGTCGAAATAGATAAAGATACCTATATTGGTCCATTCTGCATTATTAGAGAAGGAGCCCGTATTAAGAAAGGCTCAAAACTTATTTCAAATGTAATTGTAGAAGGTAACACCGAGATAGGTGAAAACTGTACAGTGTTTCCATTCACAAGTATCGGTCTCCCGCCACAGGATTTGAAATACAAGGGAGAAAAAACAGGCTTAAAGATAGGGAACAATAATACCATCAGGGAATACACAACAATACATAGGGCATCTGTTGGTGGAGATGGTATAACTACAATCGGAGATAAAAATTTTATTATGGCCTATGTCCATATAGCCCATGACTGTAAGATAGGCAGTCAAATAATAATGGCAAATGCTGCGACTCTTGCAGGCCATGTTGTTGTAGAAAACTATGCTGTGATAGGCGGACTTGTTGCAATTCATCAGTTCACAAGAATCGGAGCTTATACAATGGTTGGTGGGTTCAGTGGAGTAGGACAGGATATACCACCTTATATGATAGCCTCAGGAGCACGGGCAAAGCTATTCGGCCTAAACACTATCGGCCTCAAGCGGCATGGCTTTTCTGACGCAACGATAAACGAACTTAAAAAGGCATACAAGATAATTTTCAGGGAAAAGCGGGCACTAAAAGATGCAATAAAGAAAATACAGGAAGACCTTCCATACACGGATGAGATAAAGCATCTCATTGAGTTCATACAGAAGAATAAAAGAGGCATCTGCAGATAATGAATATCAGTAATCCCCCTTTAGAAAAGGGGGACTTTTCTATACCACATCAATCAATACAATTAAGTATTCCCTTCTTTTCTAAAGAGGGGTTAGGGGAGATTACATAAAATATTTTCATATGAAAAAACTCGGTTTAATAGCAGGCACAGGTGAATTACCAACAGCCATCGCCAGTGAGGCCAAGTCGCAGGGGTATATAGTTATTGCTATAGCACTTGAGCCTCTTGCTGACAAAACACTTTCCTCTTATGTAGATGAGATAAAATGGGTAAATGTCGGTAAATTCGGAAAGATCTTAGATACCCTAAAAAAATATGATATAAAAGAAGCAGTAATGGCAGGAAAAGTATCTAAGACGTTGCTATATAAAAGTAAGATTACGCCCGATCTCAGGGCAGTTAAACTTTTATTTTCTTTGAAGGACAAAAGAGATGATTCAATAATGTTAGCTATTACGAAAGAACTTGAGGATGAGGGAATTCATCTTTTAGACATAACACGTTTTAGCAAAGGCATATTAACACCAGATGGAGTTCTTACTGAAAATAAACCTACAGAGGACGAGTGGAAAGATATTGCATTTGGCTGGAAGATTGCAAAGGAGATTGGCAGGCTGGACATAGGACAGACTGTTGTGGTCAAAAATCAGGCTGTAATGGCAGTGGAAGCAATCGAAGGAACAGATGAGGCAATAATAAGAGGGGGAAAGGTTGCAGGCAAGGGCGCTGTGGTCGTAAAGGTCAGCAAACCCAATCAGGATATGAGATTTGATGTGCCTGTCATAGGATTAAATACATTAAAGGCAATGATTGAGGTACATGCGAGGGTTCTGTCTGTTGAAGCAAAAAAGAGCATCATCCTTAACAGAGACAAAATTATTGAGGAGTCACAAAAAGCAGGCATTGCGATTGTGGGATATAAGGGATAGGCATTCAGGCTTTCATTTGTCACCCTGAGTGAAACGAAGGGTCTCGTAACCTACAAAAAATGCCTAATTGGTTTTGTGCTATAATATTCAATAGTTCGACGGTTTTTTCATGGAAAACCTAAGAAATAAAGGAGGTTTGATGAAGACGTATATTTTCAAGGTAGTTATAGAGGAAGACCCTAAAGATGATCGGATGGCATACCACGCCTACTGCCCGGCATTGAAAGGATGTCATACCTGGGGATATACTTATGAAGAGGCATTAAAGAGTATAAGAGAAGCAGTAGAGCTCTATATCGAAGATCTTCGAGAGTCAGGAGAGTCGATCCCTGAAAAAAGTGCCATAGAGGTCATCCCTGAACCGGCAATTAGCATAGTTGCATGATCCTTCCTAAGAATATCACAGCCAATGACTTTAGACATGCCTTAGAAAGAGATGGATTCAAACAAACTAAAGAAAGGAGAGGGACACCTTATTTTCAGGCATCCCGATGGACGTCGAGTTGTTCTCTCCTATCACAGATCAGGGGATACATTCCCTCCAAAGACCATTAAAGCCATGATTCGGGACGCTGGCTGGGCAGAAGAAGACATTGATCGCTTAGGGCTTATTCCTAAAAAGAAATAACCTTAAATATCCTTTACATCTTGGGGTAGTTTGAAGAGCAGACCCCTATCTTTACTGACAAGAACAAATAGATTTGTGAAGATGTGAGATATCTAACTTGAATTTTGAAGGTGCGACCCTCTTTATGTGGATATATCAAATGTCAGGAGGCTGTGTCGCAATGTCATTCTGAGGCCCAAGCCGAAGAATCTCGGTCTCATAACACATTGATCTTATGAGATTCTTCACTCCGTTCAGAATGACGAAATTACGTTTCAAGGTGATTGCGACACAGCCTCTCAAGACCTGACACCTTTCTTTCACCTTTCCGATTATTTCAAGATATTTGAAGGACAAAAACCTTGAGTTAGACATAAAACATGTGATAGGAATATTGTCAAATTGCAATAGACAAGCCTGACCCCAATTGGTATTATGTACTATTTGGTTGTCTTGCCATGTGAATAGAATATAAAGAGAAATGGGGGAATGTCAATTAAATTTTAAAGGTTTGACCCCTTTTCTTGATTTTAGCTATTACGAAAGAACTTGAGGATGAGGGAATTCATCTTTTAGACATAACACGTTTTAGCGAAGGTATATTAACACCAGATGGAGTTCTTACTAAAAATAAACCTACAGAGGACGAGTGGAAAGATATTGCATTTGGCTGGAAGATTGCGAAGGAGATTGGCAGACTGGACATAGGACAGACTGTTGTGGTAAAAAATCAAGCTGTGATGGCAGTAGAAGCCATTGAGGGAACAGATGAGGCAATAAAAAGAGGGGGAAGGCTTGCAGGCAAGGGCTCTGTGGTCGTTAAGGTCAGCAAACCCAATCAGGATATGAGATTTGATGTGCCTGTCATAGGATTAAATACATTAAAGGCGATGATCGAGGTCTCAGCAAGGGTCCTCGCTATTGAGGCAAAAAATAGCATCATCCTCAACAGAGACAAAATTATTGAGGAGTCAAAAAAAGCAGGCATTGCGATTGTGGGTTATGGTGGGTAACGTCAAAGTCAATAGTTAAAGAAAAGATGGCACTATAATACCCTTTGATAACTGATCCTCTAATTGATAGTCATTTCTGTCTATCCGTCATTCCGCACTTGATGCGGAATCCAGTTTTTATGCTTCTGGATTCCCGTTTTCACGGGAATGACAGCAGTAACGTTATTGTAAAGATGAGTCAGATACACAACGCTAATCGTCAAGTATCTCCTTTACCCTGCCGACCTCTCCGTTTTTCAGGCGAACTTTAATGCCATGGGGATGTGCCGGAGAATTCGTGAGAATATCCCCGACAATTCCCTCGGTGAGTTTGCCGGTCCGCTGGTCTTTCTTCAACACGATCGAAACACGCAATCCCGGCCTTACATCGGAACGTCTTCTTCCATCCATGCATCTTCTCCTTTACTTCCTACTGCTGCACTCTTGCGATTATTCTCACATTCCCTGCTTGTGAGAATAATTTCGGTGTGATGCTGAGCCGGAGTGCAGGGCAGATGAACCACGGTGAGCAGCCTTCTGTGCGGGCAGTGCAGAACTCGGCTGATGCGCCCTCTGTTTGGGGGCAGCGGCAACGTGGGCGCTAACTTGTGCAGGACTCTTCTGCTCCCTGCGGCACTGGATGGGAGTTGGTGTGCGGTAGCCGAGCGCCTTAACGCCGGCCGTAATCTGGGGGTGAAGCTCAAATGTGTGAAATTCCATAAAATCCTTCTTTCTCTGTTCGGGGGAAAAAACGTGATGCAGTGCGGGGGCTACAAAGACGCAGTTTTCGTCCGGGTACAGTTGTTGTTGATGTGTTTAACAGTAACAGCTTTAGGGAAAGCATGTCAAGGAAATTAGCCGGCCGTGTTACAATGTGGCCCTAAAACTTGAAAGAAGGAATTTGATTTGTTTATAATATTATTTTTCGGAGGAACAATGAAAATTGCGATTATCGGGTTATCCAATTCAGGAAAAACTACAGTCTTCAATGCACTGACAGGGCTGAATAGTGAAACAACAATCTATCCAACAATTTCCGGCGAACCTAACATCGGTGTGGTAAAAGTACCCGATCCAAAGATTGACATACTGTCTGAGATTTACAGGCCAAAAAAGACAACATACGCCACAATTGAATATATTGATTATATCGGTCTGACAAAAGGCGATGTGAAACAGAACAGGAAGGTTTTTGATTTAATAAAAGACGTTGATGCCATTGTCCATGTGGTAAGAGCCTTTTACGATGAATCCGTTATTCACCCGATGGCAAGCATAAACCCGGTCAGGGATATCGAGACGGTTGAACTCGAACTGGTCTTTGGTGATCTTGAATTGATTGAAAAACGTCTTGAACGTATGGAAGAAGGGAAAAAACGCGGAAAGAAACCTGACGAAACAGAGAAAAAACTGCTTCTGAAATGCAGGGATTTCCTCATGAAAGAAACGGCGCTGAGAAACGTGGAATTCACCAAAGAGGAGATGAAGGCGATGAGGCCGTTACAGTTTCTGTCAAACATTCCAAAAGTTATTGTCCTTAATACCGGAGAAAGCGATGATGATTCAGAGTATGCAAAGACGCTTGAATCTTCGCTGCTGAATCGTTATCCATCAATGAGTGTTTTAACCCTCTGCGGTAAAATAGAAATGGAGATTTCCCAGCTTCCTGAAGATGAAAAGGAACCTTTCTTTCACGAACTCGGTATTGAAGAGCCTGCTTCAAACAGACTCATACGCACATGCTATCAGATCCTCGGGCTCATATCATTTGTTACGGTAGGAGAGGATGAGGTGCGGGCTTGGACTATCAGGAGCAACACAAATGCAGTGACTGCTGCAGGAAAGGTTCATTCTGATATCGAGAGAGGTTTTATCAGGGCGGAAGTCATTTCCTATAAAGACTTCATCTCATCCGGCAGTATGCAGACGGCGAGAGAAAAGGGTATCCTAAGGCTTGAAGGGAAGACATACAAAGTGAAGGACGGGGACATCATTAATTTCAGGTTTAATGTATAGATCGAAATTGCGAGCCGGCGCCCTGAATATTTGCTCTCTTCTGGTTTGCAACAACCACAAGCACATATTTTTCAGGGTCGAGATATTTCTGTGCAACCCTCAGGACATCGTCTTTTGTTACTGAATTTATATAGATAGAATATTTTTCTACATAATCAAGGCCGAGGTTATAAAACTCAACAGAGGCGAGGAAGTCGGCAATTTTTCTGTTAGTATCAAGCCTCCTTGGAAAACTACCTGTAAGATACGACTTTGCATCAGATATTTCCTGGTCTGAAACATTTTCTTTTCTTATTCTGTTAACCTGTTTGAGTATCTCATCAATAGCCGTATTTGCAGACTCATTTTTAGTCTGGACACCTATTTGAAAAATCCCCTCTTCTTTGCTGGCTGTGAAAAAACTGTGCACATCATATGCGAGGCCCATCTCATCTCTTATGGACTGCATGAGTCTTGACGAGAAACCTCCCCCACCCAGGATATAATTCATAACAGACACAGCATAATAATCAGGGTTGTCCCTGCAGATACCAAGGTTCCCAAGTATGATATTTGCTTGTGTCAGGTCTTTGTCTATTTTTACAATTCTTTTGGTCTTTTTTTCATAAGAAAATCCCCCCTCACCCTTACCCTCTCCCGCAAGGGTAGAGGGTAAATCCCCTCTTGAGAGGGGTGTAGGGGTGTGTTTCCCTCCCTTGACGTTCTTCCATTCACCAATGTATTGTTTAATCAAACCATCTAACTCGTCAGATGTGAGGTCTCCCACAACCGACAATATTGAGTTGTTGGGCAAAAAATAATCTGAATAAAACCTTACTAAGTCCTCTCTTTTTATATTATCAATGGTTTCAACAGAACCCTCTATGAGCCTTCCATACGGATGTTCCCCAAATACCTCCTTTTTAAAAGCACGGCTTGCAAGGAAAGAAGGTTCTTCCTCTCGCTGCCTCAGAAAACCCTTAATAAGCTCCCCTTTCCTATCAATCTCGGCCTGTGGAAATGTAGGATTAAGCAGGATATCAGAAAACAGCTCAAACCCTTTATTAATATCTTTTTTCAAAACTGATAGGGTAACTGTTGAATAATCATTGTCAGCCGAGACATCAAGAGACGCACCTATAAATTCTATCTCTTCACTTATATCGGTAGATTTACGGTTCTTCGTGCCTTCGGTAAGGAGCTCAGCAGTGAGATTGGCAAGTCCTGCTTTATCTTTAGGTTCATTGAGCTGACTTGCCTTCACAAGTAGTGTAACCATAACAATAGGAAGATTATGTTTTTCTGAATGAAGGACTATAAGGCCATTTGGCAGAACAGTCCTCTTTACATCGAGAGCAAAAACATCAGTAGATAGTGAACAGTGAATAGTAGATAGTAATAAGAATAAAAATACCAGATATTTTTTAAAATGATTTTTAAACTGTTGACTATTCACTGCTCACTCTTTACTTCTTTTGTTGGTATCAAAATTCCAACCGTTCTGTTATCTTCTTTTAAATACTTCTTTGCCACCTTCACCACATCCTCCGGCGTTACCTTTCTTATCCCCTCAAGGTATCTATCAATAAGCTTCCAGCCTCCAAGCATCTCAAACATCCCGTATTTCATAGCCTGCATATAAATCGAGTCCTGTTCCATTATAAATGATGATTCAATCTGGTTTTTTGCCTTCTGAATCTCCCGTTCAGATGGTGGCTCTGTTTTAATTTTCTCAATCTCCGTATAAAGAGACTCCTCGACATCTTTAATGCTCCTTCCAGGAGAGGCTGTAGCTGAAAAGAAAAATAGATACGGATCATTGTTAAAGCCGCTGTAATCAGCAGATGCACTAATTGAAATCTTTTTTTCATAGACCAGTGATTGATAGAGCCTTGAGCTCTTTCCTCCTGAAAGTATCAGGCTAAGGACATCAAGGGCATAGCTGTCTTCATTTGGGAAACTGGGTGTATGATAGGCTATGAGTATACATGGTAGTTCTGCTTCTTTTTTAAGGAGCACTCTTTTTTCTCCTCTCTGCTCAGGCTCTGTAGAACTAAAATTTTTTCTGGAAGATTCAGGCGGTATATCTCCAAAAGAGTGACTGACCTTCTCTATAATCTCATCTGCATTTACATCCCCTACGATAACGATTACAGCATCATCCGGTGAATAGTAAGTTTTATAATAGCTATATAAATCATCTCTTTCTATTGACTTAATATCAGACATCCATCCTATTACAGGCCTTTGATAAGGTTGCACCTTAAATGCTGCTGCAACAACTTCCTCGAATAAAGAACTCTGTGGATCATCCTCATGTCTCAGCCTTCGCTCTTCCATAACAACACTTCTTTCTGAAATCATTTCTTTTGGATCTATTGTCAGATTCTGCATCCTGTCAGCCTCAAGGTTAATCGAAAGGTTTATCCTGTCTGAGGAAAAAAGCTCAAAATAAACAGTATAGTCCTTTGTTGTGTATGCATTATCTGTACCACCATTTTTCTGAATAATCTTTGACAACATTGACGGTCCATACTTGGATGTTCCCTTGAACATCATATGCTCAAGTAGGTGGCTCAGCCCGGATTTACCTGAGGGCTCAGCCCTCGAACCTACGCGATACCACACCTGGAATGTAGCCACAGGGGCCTTGTGCTCTTCGATAATCAGTACCTTTAGCCCGTTGCCCAATCTGTATTCTTTTACCCCGTTAGAAAAAAAATTTCTAACGGGGTTTACCTCTAAGGCATTAGTAGTAATCGGTATTAATAAAAGAATAAATGCGAGAAAAATCCTGATATATTTCATAGATAGAATATACCAGAAATCATAGAAATAATTAAAATAAGGCGTACACGATATAATACCTTGACAGTTTCGATCATCTTCGTTATTTTCTATGTAAAGCAAAATTATTAAAAAGGAGAACTATCTATGGTAAGAAAAACTCTTATATCAAATAAAGCCTTTGGTTTCTTGTTTTTGTTTATATTTCTGTTATTGCCTTCTTTTATATCAGCACAGACGCAGGAATATAAAGATTACACAGTTGAAAAAGGAGATACACTCTGGGACATCTCTCAAAAAGAATTGAACGACTATTTCCTGTGGCCAAAGATATGGAAAGAAAATCCTGAGATTAAAAACCCGGATAGAATTTATCCTAAGCAAAAAATCAGGATCCCACTATACCTTTTGCAGAAAGAAATTCCTGAAACCAAACCAAAACCTGAATTAGAAACAAAACCCGAAATAGTAAAAGAAAAACCCGTAGAAAAAATAATTGAACCTGTAAAAAAAGAATATCTTGTAAACAAAGATATTTTAATTGCAATCGGCTATATTGCTGATTCAGTACATAGTGTTGGTAAAATAACTGACTCTCCTGTTGACAGAACCATACTTGGTAAAGATGATTATGCTTATATCAAAACAGACAATCCAGTAAAAATAGGTGAAAAGTTTTATATTATCCGTTCAGTAGAAAAGGTGATTCATCCAGAATCTGGCCGCAAACTTGGCTATCTAATTGAGATACTCGGGATTGCAGAAGTTGTAAACCAAGAAAATGATGATGTGAAAACAATAATTACAGATTCTTATGACGAAATACCAACAGGAAGTCTTCTCGATAACTTTTATGAGATAGAACCTCCTCTTGCTTTTGAAAATCCAAGAAAGCCTGACATCAATGGTTATATTGTTGCTACGAGACAGCTACATATTATTAATGGGACATGGGATATTGTTTATATTGACAAGGGTAAAAAAGATGGGTTACAAGTCGGAGACATACTTGCACCAACACTTCAAAGTAAACACAAGATAATAAATGGTCTAATTCAGCTTATAAATCTCAGGGAATCCACCTCAACTGCTATCGTAAGAAAATGCAACAACTCGATTACAAAAGGAGACGGGATAACATCAGTTAAGTAGGAGTCGTCGTTAATTTTTTAAGGGCTTTAAGCCTGCTTGGATGTTTAAGCTTCCTTAATGCCTTTGCTTCTATCTGTCTAACCCTTTCTCGTGTTATAGAAAGATGTCTTCCAACCTCTTTAAGGGTATGATCTCTATCCGCACCAATACCGAACCTCATACTTATAACCTTTTCTTCTTTAGGCGTCAAGGTCTTCAGCACCATTTGTATTTGCTCAGAGGTTTCGATCTTTTCTGCATCAGAATAAGGTGATGGGCTATTTTTGTCCCCTATAAAATCCTCAAGCTCAGTATCCTCATCGCCTACAGGTGTCTGGAGTGCTATAGGATCTTGTATTGCCCTGAAGACCTCTCCAACCTTCCTTGTTGGAACAATAAGTTTCTGGGCAATTTCCTCATTGGTTGGTTCTCTTCCAAGTTGTTGTGTCAGCTCTCTTGACGCCTTGCTAACTCTATTATAGAATTCCATCATATGGACAGGAACCCTGATGGTCTTTGTCTGGTCTATTAAAGCCCTTGTTATTGCCTGCCTGATCCACCATGTTGCATATGTGCTGAACTTAAAGCCCTTTTCGTATTTGAATTTATCAACAGCCTTCATAAGGCCTATATTGCCTTCCTGTATGAGATCCAAAAGAGGAAGCCCTCTTCCAATATAATTTTTTGCAATATTAACCACAAGTCTAAGGTTACGGGTTATCAGTTCATTTTTAGCCGTCGAGATAAGTGTCTTTGCCTTTACAATACGAGTCCATATCGCCTTAAGGTCATTGATCTTAACCCCGACTTCAGATTTAACCCTCTTATATGCCTTCTCTACTTCTTTTGCTAATATCTCAAGCTTTGTGGTATTAATATTCTTCTTCTTTTTCTCCTTGATAGTGTTTTTTAGCTCTTTAAATGATTCGTACCTCGCAATCTTCTTGTCCATAGTTTCAACTTCTTTCATAAGATTATCAAGGACTTCCACACTCTTTACAAGGGCTTCGTCGGTTCTTTCCTCATCAGGATTTAACTCCTCTTCTTCTCCATTCATACTGGCTTCGAGTTTTTTGTAAAGAGGTAGGGCAGTAACTATCTCTTTTATGATTTCTTTCCCAGCCTCGAGCCGTTTTGCAAGCTCCGTCTCTTCATCCCTTTTCAGGATAGAAATATCTCCCATTGAGTAGAAATATGCCTGTACGAGGTCTTCTGTCTTTTCATGCTCTTCTAATTCCTCTTCCACTTCTTCTTCAGGTAGAATCGCCTCCTCATGATCTACAACCTTAACTCCCATATCCTGAAGAATATCCATAAGATCTTCTATTTCATCAGGCGAAAAGAACTCAGAAGGAAGCGCATCATTTATTTCATCATAGGTAAGGATTCCTCGTCTCTTACCTATGTCAATTATCTCTTCAAATATGTCTCTTTCTCTCATCTTTACTCCTCAAAACATATAAAAAGGGCCTTATCTCAAGGCCCTGACTCTTCTTTGACAACAGGAGGAAAAATATAAGGGTCAAGTCACACGGTCTATTAGTACTGGTCAGCTCAATGCATTACTGCACTTACACCTCCAGCCTATCAACGTGGTAGTCTACCACAGACCTTCAGGTC
>Ga0210019_1000133_pt1 | contig 98961 bp, 87 predicted proteins | sample CryGeyCG2114_020_2_FD_183969 | JGI IMG/M metagenome (GOLD analysis project Ga0210019, IMG submission 183969) | Groundwater microbial communities from aquifer - Crystal Geyser CG11_big_fil_rev_8/21/14_0.20 (SPAdes) (version 2) | ecosystem: Environmental > Aquatic > Deep subsurface > Groundwater ...
AGTAATATCCATCGTGGACTCCTCCTTCAGTTTTAAACAGTTTAATAGCCAAGGCTATTATGGCGCCCCGAAAGGGTGACGCCGAGACCAGCTAAGGTCAAGAAGGGTGAGTCCATTTCATTGGATTGAACGCCGAAGGTGTGATAATCCGGGAAGGGGAGCAAAGCAAACCCGGGTTTATATTTCCCCGGATTATCGCTTCGTTCAATCCAGGCTAGGATTTTTGCACAGTACTTTGATTGGATGACGGCTGCGACGACGAACTGTCACTCGCATGTTCCACCACTTTTCGCACCACACGGACCGCGCAAGCATTAAGAAAAAAGCTGCAGCTTAAACCCAACACAAGCAGAACCCCCAAGCGTTTAAACGTAGGCTTTTGCATAGACAGATCTCCCTTTGTCATTGATTAATTTCATGTTAACACATTAGGGCCTAGGGTGACTTGATAATTTATCAGCACAGCGAAGCCCCCGGCATTCCAACACAGAATAAACAAAAAAACCCAGCCATGCCGGGTTTTTTTGCTGTCTGTTTATCGTTGTTATGCTGTGCAAGTAGCAGGAGCAGCAGCAGTCTCTTGAGTAGTAGTAGTAGTAGTAGCAACATCAAACAGAGTCAAACGAGCAGCAGCAGGAGCTTGATCAGCAGCATCACCAACAACGTCACGTGTAATAGTAGCATCATAAGGCCCAGAAGAGGACTTATTGCTCACCCGGTCGCAACAAGCTCCAATAGCCGCGCCCACTGCCGAACAAAACCCGACTGCAAAAGCTGTAACAGCAAGGGTTAAGAAAAAAGTCGCCGCAATCGCAGCACTGATTGTAAGCGACTGGCGAAAGTAGTTCATGAGAAGAATAAAAAGCTGTAAGTTAGCCGGTGCATCAGAGACACTGAGACAAGCAAAGATCACGACTGCCAAACTAGCCAGTCCAGTACTAACACCCGCACCAATTCTAGCGCCCCTTACAGTTGCAGTTTGTCGATGTCTGGGTGCTGTAACAGGATGAAGCAAAGACCTACGCTCACCCTCACGCTCATCAGTACCTCTACTATCAGGCGAGCCTGGTGCCACTGGTGCCACTGTTAGGACGGTGTTTGCTGCCCCTGCTTGAGCTGTGGTGTCTTGATTGAATCGCATAATTTTTCCCCTTATCTTGTGTTTACAGGGCCAGTATAAGCACACTTTCTTAAGCTTTTCTTAAGTGTTTTGTCATTATTCAGCAAAAATGCTGAATAATTACTCTTAATCAGACGCCTAGCGCGGCAAAGCCGCGCTCACTGGCGTTCGCTCGCAATGACGTTAGGGATAATCCGGAAAAATGCAACCCCGAGCTATCGCCAGGCACAACGCTTCCTACTTTTGCTCATGAGCAAACTTTGCTATCCTCAAACCTAATTAAGGCAGTAAAGCTCACATGAACAGAAACCAATTTCGCCTTTTGGCCACGCGCCGTTTTCTACCCCTCTTTATCACGCAGTTTTGTGGCGCATTTAATGACAATGTGTTTAAAAATGCGCTCGTGATTTTATTTAGCTTTAAGCTTGCCAGTGATACGCTATCCAGCGGCACCCTGGTGAACCTGGCCGCCTTATGTTTCATCCTGCCGTTTTTTCTATTTTCCGCCACTTTCGGTCAGCTGTGTGATAAATACGATAAAGCGCGCATTGCCCAACTCTCCAAAGCCACCGAAGTCGTCATCATGATTATCGCAAGCGCTGCACTGTACACCAACAGCCCCGCCCTTTTATTGCTCGTTTTATTTGGTCTCGGCTTACAGTCCACACTCTTTGGCCCGGCCAAATACGCGCTTTTGCCGCAACATTTAAGTGAAAGCGAACTCGTGGGCGGCAATGCACTGATTGAAAGCTCCACCTTTTTAGCGATACTGCTGGGCACCTTGCTGGGTGGCGTGTTAATCATTTTAAACCCGCTGTACGTCGCCTGCGCAATCTTATCGGTGGCCATGATCGGCCTGCTTGCAAGCTTATTCATCCCACGTGCCAAGCCGTTTGCCAGTGAGCTGCCCATCGACTGGAATATTTTTCGTGCCAGCTGGCGCAATATGAAGCTCGCTTATTCGCATCGCACCCTGTTTTTATGTTTGCTCGGCATTTCTTGGTTTTGGTTTTATGGCTCACTGTTTTTCTACCAAGTGGCCAACTACACGAAAGACGTGGTCGGTGGTGGGCCACATATCGCGACCGCCTTAATCGCGACGTTTGCCGTGGGCATCGCCGCGGGTGCTTTGGTCTGCGAAAGACTCTCGCGTAACAATATCGAACTCGCACTGGTGCCGTTTGGCGCCATTGGCCTCACGCTGTTTGCCTTTATCATTTTCTTCTTAGAGCCGCGTGCGGCACATGCTCAAGTGAGCTTTTGGGTATTTATCGAAAGCGCTCACAATATGGTGTTACTCATCAGCCTGTTTCTCATGGCAGTGTGCGGTGGTTTATTCACTGTGCCCCTCTACGCAACCATACAAGACCGCAGCCCGCCTGAAATGCGCTCGCGCATCGTAGCGGCCAACAATATTCTCAATGCCTTATTTATGGTGCTGGCCGCTGTGTTTGCCATCACGCTGCTTAACGCTGGCATGACGATTCCGCATTTATTTTTAGTGGCAGGCATTATCAACGCGGGCATTTCTGCGTTGATCTTTTTTCACATTCCTGAATTTTTCTTACGCTTTTCAATGTACCTGCTCATCAATACGTTTTACACGGTGAAAACCAAAGGCACCGAAAACCTTCCGCGCTGCGGGCCTGCGATTTATGTTTGTAACCATGTGAGTTTTATTGATGTGGTGATCATCACGGCAGCGTCTATTCTACCGATCCGTTTCATGATGGACTGGCAATTGTTTAATGTGCCTTTGTTAAAACAATTTTCCATACTCGCCAAAGCCATTCCGATCGCCGGCAAACATGAAGATGAGAGCGTCAAAAACCAAGCCTTTTATCGCGCGGTTGAAGCGCTTAACCACGGGCAAGTGGTGTGCATTTTCCCAGAAGGCGTGATCACCAAAGATGGCCAGCTCGGCAATTTCAAACATGGCATCACCAAACTCGTGAAACAAACGCATGCGCCTGTCATTCCCATGGCCGTGCAAGGCTTGTGGGGCAGTTTTTTTAGCCGTCGATACGGCAAGGCGATGTCGCACTTTCCTAAACGCTTACAACGCACGACCGTGGGTTTAAATATTGGCGAGCCCATTCCTTACGAGGAATTTGATTTAGGTAAGCTTAAAGCAATCATTCAAGCGCTGCATGATGACAAAGTGCATACTGGGATTGGCGAGTAAACAAAACGGTTCGAATTCACGAAATTAACGTCATTGCGAGCGAACGACTGTGAGCGCGGCAATCTCAAGCGCTAAAAAAAGATCGCCACGTCGCTTCGCTCCTCGCGATGACAGAATCAGCAACTATGCAAAAAGCAGCGTCATTGCGAGCGAACGACTGTGAGCGCGGCAATCTCAAGCGCCAAAAAAAGATCGCCGCGTCGCTTCGCTCCTCGCGATGACGGGGTCGGCAATCTCAAACTTAAAGGCGAAATACCATGAAAGAACCTGCCATCTATATACTGACAAACCCCTCTCACTCAACACTCTATATTGGCGTCACAAGCAACCTAGCACAGCGCATAGACCAGCATAAGAAAAAGCTCTGCAATGGATTTTCAAGAAAATACAACTGCACAAAGCTGGTGTATTTTGAAAGCTTTGAAACAATGTATGAGGCTATTTGTCGAGAAAAACAATTAAAATCAGGATCAAGAAAGAAAAAAATACAGTTAATAGAAGGCTTGAACCCAAACTGGGACGACCTATCAACATTGAGCTTAAGTTAACTTCTAAATTAAGATCGCCGCGTCGCTTCGCTCCTCGCGATGACAGAATCAGCAACTATGCAAAAAGCAGCGTCATTGCGAGCGAACGACAGTGAGCGCGGCAATCTCAAGCGCCAAAAAAAGATCGCCACGTCGCTTCGCTCCTCGCGATGACAGAATCAGCAACTATGCAAAAAGCAGCGTCATTGCGAGCGAACGACTGTGAGCACGGCAATCTCAAGCGCCAAAAAAAGATCGCCGCGTCGCTTCGCTCCTCGCGATGACAGAATCAGCAACTATGCAAAAAGCAGCGTCATTGCGAGCGAACGACAGTGAGCGCGGCAATCTCAAGCGCCAAAAAAAGATCGCCGCGTCGCTTCGCTCCTCGCGATGACGATAAGTAAAGAATCATAAGCCTTTAACCAAGCGGTCAATCGCTTGCAGTTCTTCAAGCAGCTCGCGCAGTTGATGCAAAGGCCAGGAGTTTGGCCCATCACTTAAGGCTTTTTCAGGGTCAGGATGCGTTTCCATAAACAAACCAGAAATACCCACGGCCACCGCCGCACGCGCCAAGGGCGCGATAAACTCGCGCTGACCACCCGAACTCGCACCTTGACCACCGGGCAGTTGCACCGAGTGTGTGGCATCATAGACCACAGGACACTCGCTCTCGCGCATCACCACCAGTGAGCGCATGTCCGACACTAAATTATTGTAGCCAAATGAAACACCGCGCTCACAGACCATGATATTATCATTGCCCGCGGCTTTCATTTTCGCCACCACGTGTTTCATATCCCACGGCGCTAAAAATTGGCCCTTTTTCACATTCACAGGTTTGCCGGTTTGCGCGACACGCTGCATAAAATTCGTTTGACGACACAAAAACGCTGGCGTTTGCAAGACATCGACCACGCTCGCCACTTCATCCAAGGGTGTGTCTTCATGCACATCGGTCACCACAGGCACACCGATGTGTTTTTTCACTTCGCTTAAAATGCGCAAACCTTCTTCAATACCCGGCCCACGAAAACTTTCATGCGAAGAACGATTGGCTTTATCAAAAGACGATTTATAAACAAAGGTGATACCCAAGGCATCTGTCATTTCTTTAAGTGCGCCGGCTGTATCCATCGCCAATTGTTCTGACTCGATGGCACAAGGACCCGCCAGCAAGAAGAAGGGTTGATCTAAACCGATAGTATGGCCGCAAAGTTTCATAATATATTACCTCTATTAAACCACCTCAAACCCGCAAGGCCGGACGATTTCAAACCTGTTATAAAAAACTTCCCCGGGTTATCCTCGCTATGCTCGTCAACCCAGACTACATTTTGTCGCTAATGTCATTGCGAGCGAACGACAGTGAGCGCGGCAATCTATTTCATCAACCTGGAGATTGCTTCGCCGCCCTGCTCCTCGCAAAGACGGTTGCCACTCAAAAAGGCTGGTATATTATTTATGTTTTATCCCTGCCGTCACAAACGCTTCAAACAAGGGATGCCCTCGCCGTGGCGTAGACGTAAACTCAGGATGAAACTGGCACGCATAAAACCAGGGGTGATCCTTAAGCTCAATCGCCTCAACCAAGTTACCATCTTCCGAGCGCGCGCCGACCACCAAGCCTTTGTCTTCCAGCTCGCTAATTAAATACACATTGACTTCATAACGGTGGCGATGGCGTTCTGTAGCCGTTTCGCCGTAAATTTTATGCATCAAGGTGCCTTTCACGCTGTGGCACACTTGCTCACCCAAACGCATGGTGCCGCCTAAATCCGACGTATAGCTGCGTTGCTCCACACGACCATCTGCGCGTATCCATTCTGTGATTAAGCCCACAACAGGGAAATCAGTTTTTGCATCAAATTCCGTGCTGTGCGCTTTTTTACGGCCGCACACATGGCGCGCAAATTCAATCACAGCGACTTGCATGCCTAGACAGATCCCTAAAAATGGCACCTTATGTTCACGCGCATATTGCACCGCCATGATCTTGCCTTCCACACCGCGCTCACCAAAACCGCCAGGAATCAAAATCGCATCATAGCCCGCTAATAGTTTAACACCCTGTTTCTCAACCTGCTCAGAATCGATACCCTCAACCATCACTTTTGTATGCGTGTGAATACCGGCGTGTTTTAAGGCTTCACTTAACGATTTATAGGCGTCTTGATGGTCCATGTATTTACCGACCATCGCGATTTTCACACTCGCCTTAGGATTGGCCTCAGCTTTCAACACTTTTTGCCAGGACGATAAATCGGGCTCAACGGTTTTAAAATGAAAGTGCCTGATGACCAAATCGTCCAAACCTTGCTGGTTCAGCGCGAGCGGCACTTGATACACGCTGGCCACATCTTCCACCGGTATCACCGCGGCTTTTTCAACGTTGGTGAACAAAGCGATTTTTTCACGGTCATGATCACTCAGATGACGATCGCAACGGCATAACAAAACATCCGGTTGAATACCGATAGATCGCAATTCTTTGACCGAGTGTTGCGTGGGTTTGGTTTTAATTTCGCCGGCTGACGGAATAAACGGCACCAAGGTTAAATGCATAAACATGGTGTGCTCGCGACCAAGCTGAATACGCATTTGACGAATCGCTTCCAAAAACGGCAAAGATTCGATATCACCGACGGTGCCGCCAATTTCGACCAACACCACATCCAAACCCGCACCCACCTCCTGGATACGGCGTTTAATTTCATCCGTAATATGGGGAATCACCTGCACCGTGACGCCGAGATAATCGCCACGACGCTCTTTTTGAATCACATCGGCATACACGCGACCACTCGTAAAATTATTACGCTTACTCATGTGCACATTGGTAAAGCGCTCATAATGACCCAAATCTAAATCTGTTTCGCCGCCATCATAAGTGACAAAGACTTCACCGTGCTGAAAAGGGCTCATGGTGCCTGGGTCAACATTAATATAAGGATCAAGCTTCATGATGGTGATTTTTAAACCACGCGCCTCTAATAAAGACGCCAGTGATGCTGCACTAATGCCTTTACCCAAGGATGAAACCACACCACCCGTGATAAAAATATAATGCGCCATGAGTCTTCCGCCTGAATTGAAACGCAGAGGATATCATTTTGCAGCAGAAGAAGGCAAGACACGCTAGCAGGCAAAGGGGCTTTAAAAAAACCTAAAAAAAGCCAAAAAAATCCGTTTGACATCGCTGAAAATACACCTTAAGGTTAGGTGTACATTCATTTATACCATTGATGGGGGAAACATAATGATTGGTAAACTTTGGTTCGTAGTTATTTCTATTTTCGCGTTGGTTATCGCTATTTTGGCGGTTACGTTGTCTCAAGCGTCTATGCGCCCGATCTTCATGATCACAACATTCTTCGACGTCATGATTCCTATCTTGGCTGTTGGCGCGCTAGTTAAGTACTTAGCTTGCTGCAAAAGCCACTGCCATAAAGACTAATCGTCTTTAATGCAGAAACCCCGCTTTAAGCGGGGTTTTTTTATGCGCGAGATTCTAAACGTAACACCCCGGCTTGTCGCGTAAGCTTCGCATTGGCCCACTCGACCACCGGTTTTGCACCGGGCTTAGCACCCAATACATCAGCCAAAATCCGCCGCATAATCGCTTGTGTAGGCATTGGCACCCTCGCACGCGACAACCAATAACGAATCACCAAGGCTTGCTGTTTATCACTTAAACGCTTTAAACGCTCAATATTTAAGCCTTGATCGCACGCTAAGGTTATCAACAAGCTTTCGGCATACTCATCCAGCAAAACTTTTGCCTCTTGAACATGAGACACTGCACGCGAAAGATTAACCAGCGCACCCGGCTGGATATCTGCCAAAGCAGGCATCACCCGGTGACGCAATGCATTACGACGAAAACGCTCGTCATCGTTGCTAGCATCATGACAATACGTCAAACCCTCATCTCGGGCGTAGCTGATGATCGCCTCTCGCGAAACCTGTAATAAAGGCCGAATCAACTCGCCTTGCGCAAAAATTTGCCGATTCGCCATGCTGGCCAAGCCGGCCAAACCTGCGCCGCGCAAAGCCTGAAGTAAGAAAGTCTCGACCTGATCATTTTGATGGTGCGCCAAACATAGAATCTGATCTTTTTTTAGGCAGCGCTCAAAGACCTGATAGCGCGCCTTACGCGCGCAAGCCTCCAAGCTTTCTCCGCCGGCTCGTGTAATCTCAACTCGCTCAGCATACAAACTCACCTTTAGTGTTTTGCAAAGCGCCTCACAAAAAGATTGCCAATCGTCGGCGTCAGCTTGCAAGCCGTGGTGCACATGCACAGCGGAAAGAGAGAGTTGAGGAAAACGTGATCGCAAAGCAGACAAAGCGGACAGCAAAACCACAGAGTCCACGCCACCACTTAAAGCGACAAGCAAAGATGCGCGCGTTAAAGATTGATCTTCAATAAAGCTTGCCAGCGTGTCAGTGATTAACGCCATACGCCATCAATCGTTTATAGCGTTGATCCAATAAATCTGTCGTGGACATTTCCCTGAGTTTTTCAAGCTCCACTTTAAGCAATGAGCAAATCCGTTCGGCCATTTCTTTCGGGTGACGATGCGCCCCTCCCAGCGGCTCTTCGATAATTCCATCGATTAAGCCACCCATTTTGTCCAGCTTGTCTGCTGTCATGCCTAAAGCTTTTGCCGCATCAGCGGAACGCTCCGCACTTTTCCACAAGATCGACGCACAACCTTCGGGTGTGATCACAGAATACGTGCTGTATTGCAGCATAAACAAACGATCTGACACACTCAATGCCAGTGCGCCGCCAGAGCCGCCCTCACCGGTCACGATCGTTAAAATCGGTGTTTTCAGATCCGTCATTTCAAATAGGTTTCTGGCGATGGCTTCACTTTGGTTACGTTCTTCTGCCCCTATTCCAGGATACGCACCAGCGGTATCAACAAACGTAATGATCGGCATAGAAAACTTTTCCGCAAGCTTCATGATACGTAAGGCCTTGCGATAATCTTCAGGTCGCGGCATACCAAAATTACGCCTGAGCTTTTCTTCGGTACGTCGGCCTTTTTGGTGACCCAACACGGCCACGGGCTGACCGTCGAAACGGGCCAAACCCGCCACGATTGAAGGGCCTGCTGAAATGGCACGATCGCCATGCAACTCTTGAAAATCGGTGAACAACATCGGGATATAATCCAATACATACGGGCGCAGAGGATGCCGTGAAAGCTGCACTTTTTGCATGGTGTTAAGATCAGCGAAGATCGACTCGGTCAGCTTGGCCATTTTAGACTCGAGCGCTGCGATTTCTTCTTGGGTCTCACTACGTTGCGTTAAACCGACTTGCTTGAGCTCATCGATTTTCGCCATGAGATCAGCAATCGGTTGTTCAAAATCCAGAAAATTTAAGTGCATAAGTGATCATCCAGCGGTGTAGTGCGAGGGATTGATTATAACGAGAGGCTGGATTAAGAATCAAGCATCGACATTAATGTGTTTTAATGCCCATTTTCTTTAACCAACTCGAAGGCAGATTAAGAGGACATGAGCCGCCAGTATTGTAATAACACGAGTATGTACCGCCTGGGAAACGAGCGCTGTCAGGAATTGTATACGGCGTTGTCATGAAGTAACCCGAAGGTAACCATGTCCCGCTGTTATTTTTCACATAGTACTCACACACCACTTTATGAGTCAGCGGATTAATGGTAGCGAGCCCTCGACCAACGATCGTATTTGCATTGGTTAAATCACTGTACTGTGTCGATTGGTTCAAGTGCGCAGGAAACGTGAACAAACTTGCATCCATCGCAGCTTGAACCGTGAAAGTTTGACTTCCTGACGCCGGCGGCGTGATCGTGATGCCCGACTGACCCTGGCCATTAAAAGCATTATCCACCACAGGGCAAGGGTCAAAACTATCAGTATAAGCAACGACATTAAGTCTAATTGTGACAAAGCCCTGCTGGGCACCCGACGTATTATACTTTGATTCACCCGTTTCTTGACCATAAGCATACGCTTTAATCACATACGTGCCATCAGCCAGATTAGATGGAATAGTTCCTGTAATCTGCCCCGCTGACGTGACCACCAAACCCGTGTCACTACTTCCCGTGTACAAAGGAGAGTTCTGAAAATCTTGTCCATTCACGGTAATTTGTGTCGGATGGGTACTCGTATCAAACACCAAAGGATTTTGATTGTTATTACTGTCGTTATTAAAGTACTGCGTCAAATCAATGGCAGAGCTTAAGGGGTTACCCGTGCCGTGAACTGTAACATTCGCTCCAGGCGTGGTATTTCTGACCGGCAGCCCAATGATTTTAAAGGTGTAGTGCAAAGGTTCACCCAAAGGTCCCTGTGAGACAGCCCTGGGCGTGACCGTCATCGTAAACTGTTGACTCGCTTTGGACTGATAGGCTTTTGGATATAGCAGTTCAGACGATTGAATATTGGGCGAGTCCTGCCTTGCATCGTAGGTCAAGCCTAAACCCGCATTGTTTAATGTGGTCAAGCAAATACTGCTTGTGCCTGGACAAACTGCAATCGAGCTTGAGTCATTTGGGCTAAAATAAAGCTGGTTATTTGGCGTGAAGTATTTACTGAGCGTCAACGCCGTGCTGTCAGCCTCCGGCGTAAATGAGCCTCCCGCATAGAAAGTGTCATTCACAGGAAACTCATTGTTTCGCTTAGGTATCGATTCAACTGTCAAATCAAGCTCAATTCTATCCGAACTCGCCACTGTACCAACATCATTTTTCGGGCGGAAAAAGAGTTTATAGGTACCCGAGGCACTCGCAGGGATCGTACCTGACAACACCATGTTGTTTAACGTTAAGCCCTGACCATTATTGTACAAAGTGGAGCCTGCGCTATTAAACTGAATCAAGCTTGATGAGCCTGGTTGCTGAACCTGTGCATCTTGAGGGTCAATTCTCATTGCACCACTATCCACAGGGTTCACATAATAACCCAAAGGATTGTCGCCCGTGCTTGCGAAGTTCAAACTTAACGTACCGCCCACACTTTGAGAGACAGGGTTCACCGTGGTGCCCGTTCTGATTGGCGCACCCTGCACGCTTAAAGTCAACTGCGGCCCCGCCAGTTGCTGACCGCTTTGATTACCGGGGTTAATGAGCAAACGGTAGCGACCTGGCTGTGCTGCGCCCAAGGTACCACCCAATACCATATTTTGCCAACCGCCGCGGTCTGCGCCATTGCCTGTTAATGTTAAACCTGGCAATAAAGTCGCCATCGGTGTTGGGGCGCCCCAAACGTTACTAGACGGTGCCTCATATTCAACTCGCAATACATTATTGCCAGTACCGCCGGTGGCCAGACTCATTCGGTCATATCGACCGTCAGGGTTACCAAAGAGCGTGTGCAAATCAGTATCGGCCAAGGTATCACCCGCACGAATTGCGCTCAAGGTCGGCAGTTCAGCATTAGGGTCAACTTGCGGCACGCCATCGATATATAAAAGCGGGTCTGGGCCTGCTGTGGCTGCGCCTGTGTTGTTCGACGGTCGAACCGTCAAACGGTAAACACCTAACTGTGCACTCGCGCCAGGGGAGCCCGACAAAATCATATTGCTCCAGCCACCATGGTCATCACCCTCACCGCTTAGCACTAGCCCAGGCATTGCCGTTTCGATCGGCTGATGCGTCTCCCACACGTCAGTAAAAAGGTTTTGATGTTGCGCTATCAAGACATTATTACCGCTGCCCGAAGAAGCCAAAGACATTGTATGACTCGTACCATTGGGGTTACCAAAGGCTGTGTAAAAGTTTATCGCTGAGAGTTGGCCTGTTTGCGTGACATGCGCATCGGCAATGCTCGTGTGATTGTACAGCGGCACACCTTGAAGTGTTAAGATCGGATCAGGGCCTGTACTTGTCGCACCCGAGCTATTGGCTGGGCGGACGAGCAATTTATACTGACCAGACTGGACTGAAGAATCCAGCGCAATGCTACCGCTCAACTCCATATTACGCCAAGTCGTTGAATCATCGCCGCCAGTGAGCGTTAACCCAGGCAATGCTGTACCCAAGGGTGAAGCGTTACTCCACGCACCTGAACTCGGGTCTTGGTACTGCACCATAAGCACGCCATCACTGGCCGTACCTGAAGCGGCTAACCTCATGGGGTCACTTGTGCCATTAGGGTTAGTGAAGTTATTTTCAAACGACACCGTCGATAAGGTATCACCTTTATTGATTGGCGTGATGCTTGGCGTTTGGTTATTCCAAGTGGGCGTGCCCGTCACGATCAATTCAATTTGCGCACCCTCACTGATCGGCGAACTGGGTGTGGTGATGCCAAAGCTATTGGCCATGTGAACCGTGATGAGGTACGCGCCCATTGGCGCACTCGCAGGAATGCTGCCTGACAAGGCCGTGCCATCGACCGTTAAACCGCCCGCCAAGCCCGAATCGGCCAAGGCAGTCGGCGAGCCAAAACTCGACGCGCCCGGCGCTTTGTATTGCACCGCCATTGCATTCAAGCTGCTGGTTTGAAGCGCCATGCTGCCACCGTCGAGCGGGTTATTAAAGTTGGCCGCAAAATCTGCTTGTCCAGAATTGATCGCCGCGCCAGGACTCAAAAATTGATTCGCAGGATTCACACTGCCTGACTTGTACGTTGGCGGGCCTGTGACGACAATTTGTAAAGGCACAGAATCGCTCGCAACGCCTTGTGAATTCGCCACGTGCGTGGTGATATTATAAGTCCCTTCAATCGCTGCGCTATTATTCACACTACCGCTTAAGGCACCGTTACTCACCTGCAAGCTTGCAAGGTTTGATGCCGCCAAAGAACCCGGCAAAGGTGCCGCTTTTGACATTGTGTTCGGCGTATAGGCAACAGCCACCTGTGCGGGTGAGTCCGCATCCAAGCTCAAGTTGCCACTGTGTGGTGGGTTATTGTAATAGCTTGCAAAGTCGACATTACTCATCGCATTACCGATACCGACAATTTGTTTCGTCGGCAAAGCCGGTTTAGCCGTGCCTTGTTTAATTTCAGGTTTGCCACGCACGAATAAGGTCCAACTTGGGCCGGTACTCGCCACGCCCTTATCGTTTTGCGCTCTGGCCGTAATGGTGTAAGTACCTGCAGCGAGATTAGCAGGCAAAGTGCCACCTAGCGTCATATTCTCATAACCCGAACCCGGCGCACCGCCACTTAAGGTTAAGGCGTGTAGGTTTGAGCTCGCCAAATCGGTCGGTGTTGATGGGCTGGTTTGGCCAGGCGCCTGATACACAACATTGAGCACATTGGCGTCGTTATTGAGCAAACGCAAGTCGCCACTGTTCACCGCATTGGCAAAATAACTGCCATTGGCATAATCCGGCTCGTAGTCAACGTCTTGGATTGGCTGACCTGGATCAAGAATTTGTTCCGTTAACGGCAGTGGTTTGCCATCGTAGCCCGGCGCGCCCGGCACGTTACCTACCGTCAACACAAAACTCACCGCATCAGCCGACACACCACGACCATTATTAGCATGCACGTTGATGGTGTAGTCACCCGGTGTCACATCGCTTGGAATTTTACCGCTAATGACTGCCGTACCGCTTTGCACACTCAAGTAATTACCCGCCGTGTGATCTTTAGCCCCCAACGGCGAGTTATCTAAATCCGTGCAGTTGCTTTGGTAGCACACTTGCACTTGCGCAGCATCACTGCCGCTCAACGTTAAATTGCCACTACCCGGTGGATTCACATAGTTCGGCGCATAATCGAGTGACAATGTGTCACCACCATTGCGCGTGATAGCAGGCTTTGTTGGGTCTTGGTTATACACATACGGCTTACCTTCGACATTAATCGTGTACGTTGCCGCATTCGTTGAGCTACCGTAATTGTTTTTTGCGTGAACCGTAAAGCTGTATGTCGCCGCAGGCGCACTCGCAGGAATATTACCCGTTAATTGTGCTGTGTTGCCGGCATTGGCAGCAATCGATAAACCACCAGAGCCGCCCAACGGCGAGCTGGCCAACGCTGAAGCACTGGTACCTTGACAAGCTGTACCATGATTATTCGTGCAGGTCACAGACATATCAGCAGACTGTGTAGCGTCTAGCACAATGGGGCCGCTGTTGCTGGGATTATAAAACACGCTACCACTACCAAAATCCACATTCGCAATTTGCACTGACTGTGCTGGATTAATACTTTGTGAAGCGGGATCTGGATTTGCCAAAAACGTTGGCACACCCGTGGTGTTCGCCACATGAATCACCACACTCGCCGGTGTGTACGCGCGGCCATTGTTAATACCGCTCATGCCATTGTGTGGGTGCGCACTTAAAATATAGTAACCTACCGGTGTATTCGACGGCACGGTGCCACTTAATGTCGCGTTACTGAGAGAAAGCGCCTGTGCTTGACCACTGCCTGCAGCCCCCAAAGCTGAAGCATTTAAAGATTGACCCGATGAAGGATCGCAACTTGCGCCCGCACCTGGACTGGTCGCGCTGTAACACACGGCCATCTCTTGCGCATCTGTGCTGGAAATACCGAGCGTTCCGCTGTCCGGTGGGTTTGCATAAACCGAGCCAAAGTCCACAGACGAGAAAGCATCACCCGCACTGTAACTGGGCACGGTGGGCAGGCTATTGCCATTGGGCACCGGCACACCACGCACCTGCAAATCAAACGTTAGCGGGTTTGAAGCAGTGCCTTGATCGTTGCGCATATGCACGCTGAATCGATACGTCCCGCCCATCGGCACGGCGGAGCTCGACGCAGGAATACTGCCTGTCAACGCTGTAGGCGTTGTCGTGCTCACATGCACACCGCTGCCACCATTGTATAAGCGAGAAGCATTCAACGCTTGTGGCGCACCAAAGCTTGAGGCACCCGGCGCCTGATAAGCGACAGACACCACAGCCGCATCATTGTCAAGCATGCGCATTGCGCCACTATTGTCTGGGTTTTCAAAATAGGTATTTGCACCAAAACTCAACTGACTCGGCACATTCGCACCTGGATCTAGCGGCGTTAAACCGGAAACCGTGCCGCCTTTATACACCGGTGCCCCCGGTTTAGTTTGAACCGTGAACACGGCTTGCGGACCGGTGGTCGACGTGCCCTGATCATTTTTCACTTTAAAGGTAATCGTGTACGTCCCTGCGATCGCATCATTATCTGGAATGTCGCCTTGAAGTTTCATGCCGCTAATCGACAGCGTCTTACCGCTACTAGCAAACAAGGTAGAGTTTTGCAAAGAGGTTGTACCTGCCGGCGTGTTCGGATCTTTAGGCACAAAACTCACCGTCGCGACTGCAGCGCCATCGATACTGCGCGTGCCACTGTTGGGTGGATTGCTAAAGAACTGGTCAGGCGTTGCAGTGGGTGCCAAGTCAACGGTAGTGATAGGTTGACCTACAACGATCGTTTGTGTTTTTTGTGCATCGGGCAAAGCCGCGCCAGTATACGTTGGCAAGCCCGGCAATCCGCCCACCACCACAGTAAAGTTCGCCGCTTGCGCTGAGCTGCCTTCGGTGTTTTTCGCTTTCACGCTAAACACATACGTGCCCGCGGTGATGCCAGTACTCGGCACAGTACCCGTGATGTTCATACCCGAAGCACTGAACGCGGTCGCAAACGGGCTGTCTTTCACTTGCGTGACTGAGCCACCGTTTAATGTGTACGTGGCATTCGCCCAGTCTAATGTTGTAGCACCACTGTCAGCTTGCAAGGCAAACGAGTTCGTGAAGCTCACGGTCGTTAAAGCATCACCGCCGTTTTTATTTTGGCTGGCCGGTGTCGGCGCCGCCTTATAAATCGGCGCACCTTTCACTTGGAAGCTGTAGCTCACCGGCGAGTTCGCAGGGCCCACCGTGTTTCGGGGTGAGGCTGTGATCGTGTATTGACCGGCCGGTGCACTGCTTGGCACTTTACCCGATAACACTAAACCGCTTAAGCTGATCACATCACTACCCGTGCCGCCCACGCTTGAGTTCTTCAACAAGGTTGCTGTTTGCGGTGTACCGCCGGGTTGTGTGTACACCACAGAAAGCTGTGATAACTGATCCGCATCGATCGTTAGCGGGCCACTGACGGTCGCATTGTTCGTGTAATACCCGTCGTTGTAATCCACGCTTTGGATCGAGGCACCACCACTGATCGGTGATTGCGCCGGTACCGATTTGCTCGTGCGTTGTGGCACCGCCGGCATCGCACCCACGACCACAGTAAAGTTCGCCGCTTGTGCTGAGCTGCCTTCGGTGTTTTTCGCTTTCACGCTAAACACATACGTGCCCGCGGTGATGCCAGTACTCGGCACAGTACCCGTGATGTTCATACCCGAAGCACTGAACGCGGTCGCAAACGGGCTGTCTTTCACTTGCGTGACTGAGCCACCGTTTAATGTGTACGTGGCATTCGCCCAGTCTAATGTTGTAGCACCACTGTCAGCTTGCAAGGCAAACGAGTTCGTGAAGCTCACGGTCGTTAAAGCATCACCGCCGTTTTTATTTTGGCTGGCCGGTGTCGGCGCCGCCTTATAAATCGGCGCACCTTTCACTTGGAAGCTGTAGCTCACCGGCGAGTTCGCAGGGCCCACCGTGTTTCGGGGTGAGGCTGTGATCGTGTATTGACCGGCCGGTGCACTGCTTGGCACTTTACCCGATAACACTAAACCGCTTAAGCTGATCACATCACTACCCGTGCCGCCCACGCTTGAGTTCTTCAACAAGGTTGCTGTTTGCGGTGTACCGCCGGGTTGTGTGTACACCACAGAAAGCTGTGATAACTGATCCGCATCGATCGTTAGCGGGCCACTGACGGTCGCATTGTTCGTGTAATACCCGTCGTTGTAATCCACGCTTTGGATCGAGGCACCACCACTGATCGGTGATTGCGCCGGTACCGATTTGCTCGTGCGTTGTGGCGCTGTGGGCACAGCATTAATTGTGAGCGTGAACGTTGCAGGTGATGCTGACGTTTTTCCGGTGCTGTTTTTGGCATACATTTTAAACATATACGTGCCCACCGAAATGCCCGAGCTTGGAATCGTGCCCGATAAGTTCATGCCAGAGACCGTAAGGTTTTTAAACGCCGAGGTGCTAAACGCTATCGCGCTGCCGCCATTGAATGAGACGGTACTCGCCGCAGGGTCTAATACCGTATTACTCGTACCCTGTGGGTTTACAAAAGAATTCGCAAACTGCACGGTACCCAAAGGCTCACCGCCGTTTTTGCTTGCACTAGCCGGTGTGGGTGCTGTGCCTGTATAAACCGGAGGACCCGTAACATAGATACCAAGCACCACTGTGCCCTCAGCCGCACCAAGATTATTCACCGGACGCGCGGTGATTGTATAAAGACCCGAAGGCGCACTGGCTGGCACACTGCCCTGCAAGCTTAAGCCGCTCAACGACAAACTCTGGCCCAAATGAGAAGCCGCTAACGTCGTCGGTGTTTGAGGAGAGCCGTTCGTTGGTGTGTACGATACCGATAACTGTGCGGTTTTGCTCGCATCGATGCTCATCGGGTCGCTAACTGGCACCGTGTAGTAATGGCTGTAATCTAAATTGCTGCCACCGACTTTCACCGCATCGCCTGGGTTTAACGTTAAGTTACCAGGATTGGCGGTGCTATTGCGAATCGGTGGGTGGTCGGGGTTTTCAATTTTAAAGCTAAAGTTTGATATCGTTGCGTCGCCATGGAAGGTTTGCCCCGCTTCTGTATACGTAATATTTGCTGAATAATCGCCAGGCGTTACGTTCGTGCCTGCGCAACGCATATATTCTTGACCCAGTGCTGGATGAAAGTAAGAACAACTCATACCCGCAGGCGCTTGACCACCCGGCGTATTCCAATTCACATCCATGAAGTTTCCCGCTTCAAACGACGTACCCTTGAGTTGGTAGAAGAATAAAGCTGTCGTATTACCTGTGGTCTGTGTGGTATCGAGTGGAACATCCATTGAAAAACTTTGTGGGTTGCTAATAATTAAAGACTTTGGACCCGTCGGGTTCACCTTCAACCACGCCTGGACAGTACCCACCAAATCCACATTCAACACAGGTATTTGGTTATCACTGAGCTTAGTGTGCGCAGTGACATTGGCAAAACCAGGCCTCACGATAGTTTGCATGAGGCTCACGTCCACTTCTGGCAGCGCTTGCGCTTTACCTTTTAGCTTTTGTGTAGGCCATTGGCCACTGATGGTTTCGGTGGCCGCATCGTAATGTAAACTTTTCGGTAAGCCTTCTGCCGACAAGCTCAGCGCCTGTTTGCCTTGCGCCAAAGCTTGCGGCAAATAGTTAGCGATCGACACAGACACGGGTTTTTTCGGGTTTACCGGAATGGTAATCACATTGCCTGCGTTACTGGCAGCCGATTTTACATTGGGACTTGGTGTATTATTCAAACGGACAGAGCGCTCATCTTTCACTGCCAACACTTGGTTCATATACACCGCAGGTTGAGACACAAAGCTATTAAGATCACCCAAACTATCTGCCTGTGACAAGCTAAAGCTTGGCTTACCTGTCACGCCCCAGCGGAAATCAAACCCTGCGGTATATTGCGTGTCGCTATTTCCGCCGTTTCGACCGATGACGCGCTGCGTATCCAATTTCATGTCCAAGCTTGTGCCGTGCGGGCTTGGCAATAAAACTTCAAAGCCGCCGTCAATCGAGGTTTGTGTTTGATCACGCTCAAAGGATAGATTAGCCTTTAAATGATGGGTGATGATTTGGTGCGCGCTCACGCCAAAACCAAAACCCGAGCTATTGTTCGTGCTCGATTCGTAATCCATCGGGTAGCGAACGGATTGGTAATTCACTGTGGTGTCGACTGCCGTCCAACGTGTGGGCAAAAAGGTAAGACCCGCTTGCACCGAGCGTTCTTCGCCGCCTGCGATACGGCGATCGTTACGGTAAGTGAAGCCATCGTCACCGACATAATCGCGGCTGTTTAAATTTTTTGAATTCGCTTTGCTCACAAAGCCATTGACATTAAAGGCACGCAACCAACCCTGATGCAGCAAAAACTGGTACGTTAAACCCAGTGCATTTTGGCTGACCCAATCGCGACTATCACCCGAAGCAAAACTGAAATCCATTTTTTGCGCCAAATGATCTAAGGAGACTTTCAATTCTTGGCGTTTGGAGAGCATCATGCCCCAGGTACCATTAAAGCGATATTGCTTGCCACCGCCCTCAGCGATCAACGAGTAGGCTTGGCGATCGCCCAAGGTGTGCGTGAACTGGCCCTTAACGATGACGCCGTAGTCTTTGCTATACGTGGTATCGATGGATAACGGGCCTTGGTAACCAAACATGCCAGAATTAAAATTCAGCGTGCTGCTCTCGGCGTTCTCATCCGGCGAGTACATCGGGTTGTACGTACCCGTTGGGTTGGTTTTCGGGTTGTACTGATTCCCACTATCGCCAGACACAGGGGTGCTGCTTGCCGCAAAAAGTGTCAGCGGCAAGGCAACCATGGCTGTTAGGATCAATCGTTTGTTTAACATGAGTTAAGCTCGCAAAAAGCTCTCACCCTTCCTATCCCAGTTATTTATTATTTTTATTTGCCCACCGGCATTCCATGCCGACGGGCTAATCCGTTTTAAGCATACGGCACGACAAAGTTGATGCCCCAATAAGGCACCCACATAGAGCCGCTCGCGATACGAGGGTTATTGGCGCTACCAACACCCTTGCTTGTCGCATAAGGCGCCCAATCCCAATGAGTTGTACCGCCATAAAACTTGAAATATGCGCTATTTTGTCGATTAAAGAGCGCAAGACGCATCGATAACTCAACTGTTTCGCGCAATGAAATTTTTCTTTTTTTGTGTAGCGTGAATGGAACCAAAAATCCACCATCGCCAGAAAGCGCTGTATTCCAAACCTTAAAGTGCGCATCGCCATGCAAGGCCTGAACGCCAAATTTGGCGCCAAGGCTTACTTGCTTAGTGGCCTGAAAATTAAACTGATCAGCCAGCTTAAGCCCATAGTATTTTATCTGTGTTGTAGCAAATTCGACCGCATGAAACTCAGGAGGTGCTATGAATGTATAGTTAATTTGGTTGTTCGTTTGCATCTTGTATTGATGAGAAACCAGACTAAGGCTAGGATCCATGCTAAAACGTGGGTTTGCAAACACCTTATGGCCAGTCCAGGCTAGCGCTAGATCATAATTTCTTAGCTTGCCATCTGAGGTATAACTATTAAATTGTGAGTTTTCAAAGGAACCACCGTTAACGTACCCATCATTCACATCAACAGTACCACTACCATCAGCGGCTCTGTCTTGTGAATCAGTGACAAAACCATACGTTAGAGACACACTATTTTCAGATCCCATTATCGTCGGAAATACATAATTGTTTCTAAAATGTAGCCCAAAAGTGATATTGCGTTGAATCACTGTACCGAAATTATTATCAAAGGCTGCGTGTGTGCCGCTAGTCGTTGCTGTGTAAGCCCTCATTGACATCGGCTTAGAAAAGTTCTCATACTTCGCACCCGCGCCCACAAACACATGCACCCCATGCTGATACGTATCCGCAAGCATTTGATTGGCTTGTTTAGCCGAAACAAGGTGTTTAGTCGTGGATGTGTTAGTGGCATGAGCCACTGTAGGCGGTGTAGGCACACTCGCTGCAAAGGCAGTGACGACAAACACTTGCAATCCCGCAAGTGAGAGAAAAAGACGCGACAAACGCATGGCTTACCTCTATTTTTTTATAAAGCCTGTCCGTGGCGTGAAACTTTTTCGCGTCCGTTCGAAAAATATTAAGTCGTTCGTTCCGTGGCTTATTGTTATTTCGGGGTGATTCTATCTCGCTGCCCCCAGGGCTGCAAGTCCTTTTGCTCTCATTTAAACCTAAAAATTAATGAGTAAATTTTAACCGACAATTATTAAGCCAACCTTAAGGCTAATCAGGTTTTGAACAAAAAAAAAACCGAAACGCTTTTCATTTAAGATTATCTTAAGACTTGTTGTGTAATATTTTGGTAAAAATAAAAGAGGTTATAGCTATGCCAGGACGTGTATTTTTCGCTATTGCAGACCCAAAGCATCCGCTGGATGCTGGCAGGCTCCGCCAAATACTCAAAGCAGCAGGCCTTGACCCCAAAAATACCCGGCTCGTGGGTTCATCTGTAGGATTGTCCAACGGAGAAGACTTTGTTAGGCCAGTCAATGTTAACCCAGGGAGCCTAATCTTTGTTCTAGGACAGACTCAGTATCCTGTACTTCACCTACCTGCCACGTTTCCAGATTCATGGCGCAATGAAAGAGACGCGCTGCAAATACTGGAAGCTCAACTAAAAGGCTTTGAGGGGGTGGTAATGGGGCTGCTAGACGAGGGACGGGACGTTGTATTCTTCGTGCGTCAGCATTATTCTAACGGCATCCCAATCCCAGACTTAATGCTCTTAAACCCTCAAGCCTTAAACCCTCAAGCTCAAGCGGCCCGTTTTGTACCCGCCGTTTTTGGCGGGAAAGCCAACCCGCCTAGCGAGGGCTTTCCTTGGCTCGTCCTGGACATGTTTGAAAGGATGTGCGACCGGGGTATAGCATTGAATAAGCGACACAGTCAGGCGCAACTATCCCGGGAGACGGAGCAAGCTTGGCAGGCGGAGCAATACAGGCAGGCGGAGCAAGCCCGGCAGGAGCAACAAGCCTGGCAGGAGCAACTAGCCCGGCGGGAGCAACTAGCCCGGCAGCAGGAGCAAGCCCGGCAGGAGCAAGCCCGCCAGGAGCAACAAGCCCGGCAGCAACAAGCAGCCCTTCGTCACACAGGGTTTCCATACCCGCAGTCTGCAGCAAGCGCCTTACCGCCTAGTGCGCTGACTACCCCTGGTTGGCAGCCGCCGGCACCGGCCCCGCAGCAGCCTGCACGCGCCTTACCGCCTGCACCGACTACCCCTCCTCCACCGCAGTCTGCAGCAAGCGCCTCGTCGCCTAGCGCACCAGCTACCCATGATTGGCGGCCGCCGGCACCGGTCCCACTGCGCTCTGCCGCGCGCGCGGCAGCGGCGCCAGCGCCAGTACCTGTGCCCAGCGCTCCTCCACCAGCCAGTACCGCGATGCCCAGCGCTCCTCCACCAGCCAGTGCTGCGATGCCCAGCGCTGCTGCTGCCTTGCCAATTGGGCCAGGGCGCGACCATCGTCGGGTGCAGCTTGCGCCAGCAGCCAGTACCGCTGCGACATCCAACGCCCCACCACCAGCCAGTGCCGCCGCAATACCCAGCGCTCCTCTACCAGCCCGTGCCGCCGCAACATCCAGCGCTGCTGTCGACGGTCAGGTGATCTATGTGCAACTGCCTACTGATCGCCATTTAAAGATTAAAGACCTCATTAACCTAATCCGCACTCTTTTTCCCGGCCTCGACCCAGCAGCAATAGGCCTTGTATTGGCAGCCAATAATTGGCAAGCAACAGACCGAATTGACAGCCCGGTTGTCGGAAGCGGACTAGCCGTGCTCGCTCGCTCATGGCTCCAACGCAGGGGGTCTTGTATCCGGCTTCCAACCGTTTGGTATCAGAGGGTGTATGACCACCTTCTTGAAGTGTGGCAGCTCTTGCAGCATGTTCCAGAGGACCTCCCAAATGACCCTGCTGTCAGATTAGGCATACAACAGCTCTTTCGGCTACTTGGCACAGGCGGCCCGGCTATAGTGTTTGTGCGACGCTGGAACCCATCCGGCCCCTTTCCAGTGCCCTTAGTAGGGGTTAAATTCGTCCACGTCGTCGACCCAGACGGCCAAGTCAGGTGCATTCCAGCGCCTCCAGTCGAGCCTGCCATGTGGGGTGGGGCAGCACCGTTTGAACCCGAGCTCTTCCAGGAATTGGCCAATCATTACCATCGCATCCTTAGTTTCATTAGCGGGCTCAAGCACCCTTCCTCACTCGATGAGCTTACAGCCTTTGCTGAAACGATTGAAGACCAAGCAAACCGCGATGCCTTTCTTACTGGGCTTTACCAACAGCAGCAAAGTGGTCCACGTTTCGGTGTTAGCCAAAATCCTGTGAACCTTGGCATTAGCGCGCTTGAAGAACACCTGAGAACACAAGCGCCGGCACAGAATGATAAACGCGCCGCGTTAAGGCAGCAAGCAAAGCTAAAGCAGCAAGCAGCGCTGTTGCGCAAGCACGCAGGCCTATTACTCTCCGGTATTGGCAATCTTAGGGCTCAAGCTCATGGTTTACGGGCACACATTGAGTCACTTAAGGCGTCATACCAGGCACTTTCTGCGCAGCAATCTGAACAACGAACTCAAATTAAAGCGCTGATAGATGAAGCACAAGGGCAATTACGTCACTTCGAAAAGAATAGGTCAGCGCTAACACAAGCCTATCGTGACTGGTGCTCCCCGTACGAGCCCAAAGCAGAAAAACTTCGCGCTCAGCAGCCCTGGTCGATTCGCTTAGCCAGAATTGTCGAGCAAATACTGTGGACTACTCGACAATACGTCTGGCGACAGTCAGACGCCGCCTTTACTGAGGAAATAAACGCTCTTAAGGCAGAGCGCTGGCGGAGCGTTATGGCGCCGGAGGTCATAACTGCGATCTCGGATTTGTGCACGGCCCTGCCCCCCCTATCCGATAAAGACAAACTGGCTGTCTTGACCGAGCTTTTAACGTTGCTGACTGAGCTTGAAGACCGCAAGGCCACAATACCCCATGAAATTTTGTCGTTGCTGGGGGTTATTCAAGGCCATCAAGAGAACCTCGTGCAGGATGGGCAAATACAGAGCGAAGAGCTTATTTCTCGGACTAACAAGAGTTTACGTTCATCCCTAACCGACCCTGTTAGCGTCCATATGACTGAAGCGGCCAAGGCAATAAGAGCACATCAGAACATCACCATCGCTCAGATTTTATGCCACTTACTCAGTCGATACATATCCTCGCTTAGCCCCAGCAGTACGAGCCACTTGCTCGCCGCTATGCCGCCACCGTCAGCAGCAATGCTGCTACCTCCTGCACCGATGCCGCCAGCAGATTGGGCACCGATGCAAACGCTGCCAGAAACTGCGCCGCTACCGCCGCCGTCAGCAGCAATGCTGCTACCTCCTGCACCTGCGCCAGCAGCAGAGGAGGCTATTGACACTACGCCGTCAGCGCCGCCGCCATCACTGCGCCAGTAAGAGCTGCGAGCAGACTCTGCACCGCCGCGGCCATGAGCCGCGGCCGTGAGCCTTGCCAAGCGTGCGGCGAGCTTCTATACTCAGGCGCTTCGGGTATCCATTATGCTGACCTTCTTTGACCAGAGACTTTCATGCCGCGCTTTGTCCACTTACAGCTACACAGTGAATACTCGCTGCAAGACGGCATTGTCACCCTACCCAAGCTGATCGATAAGCTTAAGGCACACAAGATGCCGGCTGTGGCCTTAACGGACCACAATAATATCTTTGCCGCGGTTAAATTTTATAAAGCCTGTGTCAATGCAGGTATCAAGCCCATATTGGGTGCGGATTTAAGCATTAAGCACACAAGCGGCCACTCGCAGCTAACGGTGTTATGCCAAAACGCCAAAGGCTACCATAATCTGTGTGTGTTACTGGCCAAAGCATACCGTGAAGGCCAAGAGACCCACCATGTCTTTGTTCATGAAGCCTGGTTTGGCGCACACGCCGAAGGCTTGATCGCCATCATCCCCGCACATCACAATAACTTACACACACCGCTGCGAAAAAACGACGATGAAACACTCACCGCCAATATACGCTTTTGGCAAAGCACATTTCCCGATCGCTTATACTTAGCCCTCGTGCGCACAGGTATGCCAGGTGATGAACAGGCGCTGCACGACAGCTTAAACTTGGCCGAACGCTTTAAGCTGCCAGTGATCGCCAGCAACGCCGTGCGCTTTATCGAGCCCGATGATTTTGAAGCGCACGAAGCACGCGTGTGCATCCACCGAGGCGAAATCCTCAATAACGCCAAGCGACCCAGACTTTACAGCGACGAACAGTACTTGCGCGATGAAAATACGATGTGCGAATTATTTTCAGACATTCCAGAAGCCCTTCAAAACACAGTTGAAATCGCCAAACGCTGCAACTTTGCCTTTGAATTTGGCCAAACGTTTTTACCCGACTTCCCCACGCCTGATAACATGAGCTTGGATGACTACATCGACCAGATGTCGCACGACGGCTTAAATGAAAAGCTGCCTATCATCGCAAGCGCGACGGGAAAAACCGTGGCTGAACTGCGCCCAGAATACGAAACCCGCTTGCGCACAGAACTTGACGTCATCAAAGGCATGGGCTTTCCGGGCTACTTTTTGATTGTCGCCGACTTTATTCAATGGGCCAAAAATAATGGCATTCCCGTCGGCCCAGGCCGTGGTTCAGGCGCAGGCTCCCTGGTGGCGTATGTATTAAAAATTACCGACCTCGACCCTATTTATTATGAGCTACTGTTTGAGCGATTTCTAAACCCTGAGCGTGTATCCATGCCTGACTTCGACATAGACTTTTGCATGGAAGGTCGCGACCGCGTCATTGAGTATGTGGCACAAAAATACGGACGTGATAGCGTATCGCAAATCATCACCTTCGGTACCATGGCTGCCAAAGCCGTGGTGCGTGATGTAGGGCGCGTGTTAAACCATGGCTATGGTTTCGTTGATCGCATTGCTAAATGTATCCCCTTTGAAATTGGCATGACGCTCGATAAAGCACTCCAAGAGCCGGCGCTTAAAGAACTCTACGATCATGATGATGAGGTGCGCACCATCATTGACCTGGCTAAAAAACTTGAGGGCATCTCACGCAACGCGGGTAAACATGCCGGTGGTGTGGTGATTGCGCCAGGCCAACTCACCGACTTTACCGCCGTATATTGCGAACAAGGCTCTACGCAAATTGTCAGCCAATTTGATAAAGATGATATTGAAACGATTGGTTTAGTTAAGTTTGACTTCTTGGGCCTTCGCACACTCACCATCATTGATTGGGCGATCAAACTCATTAACGCGCGCCTTACAAAACAAAACGCAGCGCTTCTCGACATTCACCATATCCCACTGGATGACAAACCTAGCTTTAAACTTTTGCAAGCCTGCGACACCACTGCCGTCTTCCAACTTGAATCGCGCGGCATGAAGGATCTGATCAAACGCTTACAACCCGACCACTTTGAAGAGATCATCGCACTTGTTGCCCTTTTTCGCCCAGGCCCTTTGCAATCGGGCATGGTGGATGATTTTATTAACCGCAAACACGGCCGCGCGCAAGTGGTCTACGCACACCCCCTGCTTGAGCCTATATTAAAACCCACCTACGGTGTGATTTTGTATCAAGAACAAGTCATGCAGATCGCACAAGACCTTGCAGGCTACACACTGGGCGCTGCGGATATTTTACGCCGCGCTATGGGTAAGAAAAAACCTGAAGAGATGGCCAAGCAGCGTGAGATTTTTACGCAAGGCGCTGTAAACAATAAGATCGAACTTAAAACGGCCGAGTATGTTTTTGACTTGATGGAAAAATTCGCAGGCTACGGATTTAATAAATCACACTCTGCCGCTTATGCACTTATCGCCTACCAAACCGCCTATTTGAAATCGCATTACCCCGCAGAGTTTATGGCTGCTGTTTTATCTTCTGATATGGACAATACCGATAAAGTGGTGAACTTTATCAACGATTGCAAACACTTAAAAATTGATATCTTGCCGCCAGAAATAAACACTAGCGAGTATAAATTCACACCCACCGACGATGGTCACATCCGCTTTGGCCTAGGCGCGATTAAAGGTGCCGGCGAGTCAGCATTGGATGTGCTTATTCAAGAGCGCGATCAAAACGGACCGTTTAAATCTTTTTATGATCTGTGCCACCGCGTGGATTCACGCAAAGTGAATAAACGCGTGTTTGAAGCTTTGATTAAATCCGGTGCGCTTGATAACTTAGGTCCATTGCGCAGTATAATTTACGCCTCGCTGCCTGTGTTCATGCGAGCTGCTGAGCAGCACGGTAAAAACGCTGAGCAAAACCAAGAAGATTTATTTGGCGCGATGGACGATGACGCTCATCATTTAGAGCCTGAATTTGCCAAAGCCAAACCCTGGCCTGAAAAACAATTACTCAGCTATGAAAAAGAAACGCTGGGTTTTTATTTCTCGGGTCATCCCTTTGAATCCGTGCGCGAAGAGCTTGCTCACATCACCTCATCGCCCTTAAGCCGCATTGCTAGCCAGCAAGGCAAAACCGCCACCGCCGCTGGATTGATCTCAAACTTTCGCACAGTGAAAACGAAACGCGGCAACCGCATGGCAATCTTTACGCTCGATGATGGCGAGGCCACACTCGATTGCATCGCTTTTAGCGAAACGTATGAGAAACATCGCGACGCACTTCGCGCAGACAATTTGATCATCGCCACAGGCGAGGTCAGTCTAGATGAGTTTACCGAAAATTTTCGCCTTGCCGTCAAAGACATTTACACGCTACAAGCCGCGCGCACAAACTATGGCAAGCATGTGCAAATCCACTTAGACCCCAAAGGACACAAACCCGAAACAATGAATACACTTAAGCACATACTCACACAGTTTAAAGGCAAGCTGCCGGTGTATATTCATTATCAAAATGCGCAAGCCCGTACGCTCTTGCCACTTGGCGAGCAATGGACAGTGACGCCGTCCGATGAGTTTTTTGAAACCCTAAAAAATGAGCTCGGCCTTCAGGCTAACTGTGTATTTAAAGCTTAGGTAACTATTCAAAAAAATCTAATGCATCGACACCTCTCTTTGAGAAATAGTATTTTTCTTTGCGTGATGGGGATCTGAATAATTACACGCTTAGACCCTAGGCCTGTTGATGCTGAGTAAACACCGGTGATTGATAATAACAAACCGGCACACCATCTTGAGTGGTCGTACAAGTTGCGCCGCCTTCTTCGTCCACTGAGAAACGTGTGCCGCTTTTAACACCATAGAACTCTTCTGGATTACCATACACTCGCAAACCCATTTCAACATCAACCACTGGATAGTTCTGTTGATCGTAAGAGGCTGGCATACAGCCAGCTACCACATCGCTCGCTGCTAGCTGTGTCCAGGCAATTAAATTTCGCGTGCCTGCAGCATAGACATTCATATAGGTAACAGCAGGCGTCAAACCATGTTGATAAATCGTGTTTGGATTATAATAAAAACACACACTCGCTGAAAATGACACGCCACCTAGACAAAGAAAAAACAGTAAGCACAATGTTTGTTTCATCTTCTAACACTCCCTGTTCTTAATAGAGTGTAGACGGCTTTTATCCATTTTCCATCATTGACAAATAATCACCCAAAGCCAAGCGTGCCTTAATCGGCGCATACGAGCGGCGATGCAAATTTAAAACGCCGTATTGCTCAATCGCAGCCAAGTGCGCCTTAGTCGGATAGCCCTTATGCTGATTAAAGCCGTATTGCGGGAATTGCTCGTGCAGAGCGTACATTTGCCGATCACGTGTGACTTTCGCGATAATCGACGCCGCAGAAATTTCCGGGATTTTGCTATCGCCCTTGATAACCGCTTGAGCCTCACAAGCAAACTCTGGGCAGAACTTACCATCCACAAAAATTTTATTCGGCGGAATAGATAAACCTGCCACGGCGCGCTGCATGGCAATAAAGGTGGCTTGAAAAATATTGTGCGTATCGATCTCTTGCGGCGTGCATTCGCCAAAAGCATAAGCCAAAGCTTTTTCGCAAATTTCATCGAAGAGTGATTCGCGTTTTTTCTCAGAGAGTTTTTTGGAATCCATTAAACCCTGGATCGGACGATTCGGATCAAGAATCACCGCAGCGGTAACGACATTGCCGATTAAAGGACCTCGCCCGACTTCATCGACACCAGCAATAAGCATGCAGGCTACTTCGCCAAACCACGCTCAGAGCGTTTAATTGCCTCGATAAACAAAGCAATTTTCTCACACTCAGGCAACATAGTGGTTAACTGTGCTATCGCTTCTTCACTGGTGAGCCCTGAGCGAAACACCACACGATACGCGCGCTTAAGCCACAGCATATCCTCAGGCGTAAAGCCGTGACGCTTTAAACCCACGGAATTTAAACCAAAAGGTTTAGCAAAGTTGCCGGACATCATCACAAAAGGTGCGACATCCTTAGCCACCATCGAGCCGCCCGAACAAATACTGTAGCTGCCCACGTGACAGAATTGGTGCACCGCACTCAAGCCGCCCAAAATCGCATGATCATGGATTGTCACGTGGCCCGCTAACGAAACACCGTTAGCCATAATGACATGATTGCCGACAATACTGTCATGACCGACATGCACATACGCCATCAATAAATTATCGCCGCCGATTTTGGTCACACCGCCGCCTTGCGCCGTACCACGGTTAAGCGTGGTGAACTCGCGAATTTTATTGCGATCACCGATTTCCAGCCAAACTTCTTCGCCTTTGTATTTCAAATCCTGGGAAATCTCACCCACAGAAGCAAATTGGAAAATGTGATTGTCGCGGCCGATTTTTGTAGGCCCCTTAATAACGGCGTGCGATTCAACAACCGTGCCCGCACCGATTTCAACATCTGGACCAATAATCGCATACGGGCCCACTTTTACATCGCCAGCCAACTTGGCCGAAGGATCAATGATCGCGCGAGGATCAATCATTCGCCTTACCCTCTTTCACACGAATGCTCATGAGCTCAGCCGTGCAAGCAATCTCATCGTCGACTCGCGCAATAGCCTTAACTTTCCAAAGATCAGTACGGCGCTTAATCAACTCAATTTCAAGTAATAACTGGTCACCAGGCACAACCATTCGCTTGAAACGCGCTTTATCAATACCTGCAAACAAGTACGGCGCTGAATTAGCATCTTCTTTGGTGCACATAAAGGCAAAGATGGTAGCTGCTTGCGCCAAGGCTTCCAGCATCAAAACCCCCGGAAAAACCGGCTTTTGTGGAAAATGCCCTTGAAAGAAAGCTTCGTTAATCGTGACATTTTTTACGGCCAATAAGCGTTTAGCGTGTTCAAACCCTAGCACTTTATCGACGAATAAAAAGGGCGGGCGCTGTGGCAAGTGAGCCAACACGTCTTCAACAGATAAAATAGACTTCGTCATCTAATCCTCAACTTTCTTTGCAATACGATTTAGTTTACGAACAGACTCATCGAGCTTACGCAGACGCGCAACGCATTTTCGCCAGGCCGTGTTAGGCAACAAGGCTGTACCCGATGAGTAAATACCTTTTTCTTTGATATCATTAGATACCTCAGCGCGAGCCGTTAAGATCACACCATCAGTGATACTCAAGTGACCTGCAATACCCACAGCACCACCAAATAAACAGTACTTGCCAATTTTTACGCTACCCGCCACAGCAGAACAGGCCGCGATCGCTGTGTGATCGCCAATCTCTACGTTATGACCAATTTGGATCAGGTTATCGAGACGCACGCCATGACCAATGATCGTATTACCCAAAGTACCACGATCAATCGTGGTATTCGCCCCAATTTCAACATCGTCACCCACTATCACAGAACCAATTTGTGGAACTTTGTGCCAGCGGCCTTCATGCATTGCATTACCAAAACCATCGCTGCCAATCACCGCACCTTGATGCACAATCACGCGCGCACCCAGCTTCACATGATGAGCAATCACCGCGTTTGTTTTAATATGGCTACCTTCGCCGATATCTGCAGAGTCTTCAATGACAGCTCCTGCCTCAATGATAACGCCCGCCGCAAGCTTCACTTCACGGCCAATCACCACATTAGGGCCAATAAATACGGAGTTCGCAATTTCACACGCATCGCCTATAGAGGCGCTGCGGTCGATACCGGTTCGCTCGGGCTGGTACGCAAAAAGAGCGGCCAACTGGGCGTAAGCAAAATACGGATCCTTAACCACGAGACTCGCACAAGGGCAGGATGAAACATCAGCCTCACGCACAATGACAGCGGCAGCTTGAGTTTGGGAAAGCTCAGCCAAATACTTTTGATTATGAAAAAAAGAGATCGCTTGATTATCCGCTTCGCGCAATGTGGCCAAACGGGACACATCAAGTGAGGCATCACCGATCAACTTGGCTTGAATTTTCTCTGCAAGCTCCCCTAGATTCACCGCGACACCGTTTTACTGATCGAAACGTTTTTCAACGTCAGAGGTGATATCCAATGTATCTGACCAATAAATCACACCATGCGAAGGCAACACTAAGGTCAAATGTTTTTCTTTGGCCACCGCGACAACAGCGGCTTTCAGCTGACCAACGAATTTATCCATCGCTTTTTGCTCACTGTCTTGCGCACCTTGCTGGAAAGCTGATTCCATTTGGCTAATACTAGACTGCTGGGCAGCGATTTTCTTTTGCAAAGCGCTGCGTTCGCTAGCTTGCATCACGCTTTCATTTTTCTTGTAGTCGGCCATCATTTTATCAAGCGCCTTTATTGAGGCTTGAACTTGCTTTTTCTTCGCCAAAAACTTTTCATGCAAATCACTTTTTGTGTCTTGAACTTCTTTAGAATCCGAAAAAATCTTCTGCACATCCACAACACCCACTGTCGGGGCTGCAGACTGCGTTGTGGCCACAGGCGCGCTAGCCGGCACTGTTGATACATTGGCAGGAGAAGCCGTAACTGCTGCTGTGCTAGCCATAGGCGCAGCGTAAGCGCCAAGAGCCAAAGTGGTTGCTGCTAAAGTAAGAAACGCTTTTTTCATGTTGCACTCTCCTCTATTAAAACGATGTGCCAATATTAAACTGGAAAATATTTTTATTATCTTGCCTGGCCGGATTAATGGCTTTAGCAAAGCTAAACTTCAATACACCCGTAAACGGAGTCAGCCAGTCGACTTCAAGACCCGCTGAATAACGCAAACCATTACGGTCAGGGTTATCGGCTTTTTCTTGAGCCGTGGACTTCGTATCAAAGACATTACCACCATCGACAAAGGCCATGGTGCGCAAAGATTTACTGATAGGGTTCGGGAAAATGATGCCTGCACGCGCTGTCGCCAAGGTATTACCACCCAGCGCATTACCGTTGGCATCTTGCGGACCCAAAGTGTTACCTTCGTAACCCGCCACAGTGCCCATGCCACCTGCGTAGAAGTTTTTAAAGAATGGTAAGCGCTGATAAGCCCCGTAACCGCCACCATAACCAACTTCTTCACGCGTCATGAAGACCAAAGAAGCAAACAACGGCTGATAAAAGCGGAACGTATAATCGCCCGTATAGTATTCCAGGCCGCGCTTCGATGCCGGCGCTGACAAAGTGAGTCCCAGGTTGGAGTAAATACCTTTCGTTGGGAATACGCTGCGATTAAGGTTGTTAAATGTCCAGCCTGTATTAAACAAGAACTGCAAGAAAGTATCACCATGCTGATCTTTAAACTGTGTCATCACGGGTGCTGCTGAACCACTGATAATAAGGTGCAAATAATCCAGACCCACACCGGCTTGGATACTGTTATGCAAACTCATCGGGATGCTGTAATTCATCCCAAAGCCATAGTTGTTCGTGGCATAATCAGAAATGTTTTGCTTGTCTGCATCGAAACGGCTGGCGTAGAGATTAAACCCTCGACCCACACCCCAAGGCGTATAATACGGGTTGTAATAGTTTAATGAGCCACTCAGGGTTGACTGACTACGCTGTGCACTAACACTAAATTGATTACCCGTACCGTAAAAGTTCGACTGCGATAGTGAAGCATTAACCAAGAAGCCATCAAGATCCGAGTAGCCTACGCCCGCTTGGATTTCACCACCCGGGTAAGTCTGCATATTGTAATTGATATCTTCTTCATTGCGACGGCCAGGCACAGGCTTGACCTGCTCATCCACACCCTGAACGAAAGGCAATAACTGCAATTGCTGCTTCGAGTTCGCAAGCTTGGTGCTTGAAGCCTCTTCACCTTCCATTTGCGTTAAAGCGCGACGGAAAGCGTTATCATTCGTGTGAGGTGCGCCACTGAAAGTAATGCGCCGCACATAAACACGCCGACCCGGGTTAATATTAAAGGTAATAAACACGCGGTGTGTTTTTTCATCAACAGCATCCTTGGGAACGATTTCAGAACGCGCATAACCCTTGTCACCAATGGCAAAACCAATGGCTTTCTCCGCGCTAACGATCGCATCTTTAGAATACACATCGCCATCATGAATCGGCACTAAAGCCCGAAGCTGTTGGCGAGGTAAAATCAAACGACCTGCTAACTTAAAGCCTGAAAAATGATACTGCGGACCCTCTGTGATTTTCACCACAATATAAACCTGTTTGCGATCAGGGCTTAAAGAAACCTGTGAAGAGTCAATCGACATCTTCAAATAACCCTTATTCAGATAAAAGTTTTTCAACGCTTCGAGGTCAGCTTGCAACTTCTCGCTGGAATACTCATCGTCATGCGTAAACCAGCTGAATAACCCTGGTGTAGACAACTTGAACTGAGACAACACATCATGCTCGGTAAAAGCCTGGTGACCAATCACACGAATTTGTTTAATTTTAGCGACGACACCTTCAGAAATAGCAATGTTGATGGCCATACGATCGTGAGACAGGCTGTGATGCGTCACACTGACGCGCGCATTGTATTTACCATGAGAATAATACTGGCTTAGCAAAGCTGAACGAATCTGCTTCAAGGAAGTGCGGTTATACTCATAACCTTCAGCAATATTCATTTTCTGCAACACTTGCAACAACTCTTTGGTCTTGATGACCTTATTGCCGCTAATCGTGATTTTGCTAACGACCGGTAAGACTTCCACTTTAACAATGAGGGTGCCACTATCTTCAAGTAACTGAACATTCTTAAAGAAACCGGTTTTGTACAAGTCTTTAATCACTTCGTTGGACTTTTCAGGCGTTAGGTCTTCCCCCACCTTCACTGGCATATGGCTCATCGCTGTTGCCGTGGAAATTCGCCCCAAACCTTCAAAACGAATGCGTTTAATAACAAACGCCGATGCATGGCTTGTTAATACAACCAATAATACGAGACTAAGAGAGTGTGTAAATAATCGCTTCATTCTTCTACCAAAACCAAATCAACATTAATCCCAACAAAAACAACGGTGCCGCCGCTGTTAAACTATCGATGCGATCCAAGACCCCGCCGTGGCCAGGTAGCATCTTACCACTGTCTTTCACGCCACAATAGCGCTTTAGGACACTTTCAAACAAATCGCCCGCAACAGAATAAATATTGACCAGAACAACGCCCAACAGGAGCTCAAACCATTCCAGCAGGCTAATATCGGGTAAAAGTGCAATGATCACCGCAGCCAAAAGCAAAGACAATACCAAGCCACCTAAAAAACCCTCAAAGGTTTTTTTAGGGCTGACATTAGGCATGAGCGCGCGACGTCCCCAGGCACGACCGGCAAAATACGCGCCAATATCTGCCGCCCAAACAATCACAAACAACGATAAAAGCACCCAAGCACCCTGCTCAGATTCACGAATAACATTAATGGCGAGCCAACTTGGCGCCAATACGAAAAAACCGATAACCTGGCGAACAATCGCCGGCGACCAATACTGAGTGTGTTTCGGATACTTCACGATACAATACATTGCGAACAACCAAAACACGCAGGCAGCAGCCATGACCAAAAGTAAGGGCGTATACCAAACACCGAGCAAGACCAAAGCCATTAGCGCAGTATAGAGCAGCGACTGCCAAGCTTGCCCTAAGCCAGATAAGCGCGACCACTCCCAGGCCCCACAAAGAAACACAATGGCAGACAAATAAGCAAACAGCATTGTTGACGCAAAAAAAACCGCCGCTAACGCAGCGAAAGCCATAATAAGGCCTGTGATGACACGTTGTTTAAGCATGATCCATGTCCTTTGAGCACGTTAAGCCGAAACGTCGATCACGACCCGAGAAAGTACTGAGCGCATGCATAAAGTCTTCGGGGGTAAAGTCCGGCCAAAGTTTTTCGCTAAAATACAGCTCGGTGTAAGCCGCTTGCCATAAGAAAAAATTACTGATGCGCTGCTCACCACTGGTGCGAATCAACAAGTCGGGGTCACCAATTTCAGAAGTACTTAAGCAAGCAGCAAGGTCTTCCGAACGAATCACATCCACGTCGAGCTCACCGGCCTTGACCTTACGGCATAAACTGCGCGTCGCGTTCAAAATATCCCAACGACCGCCGTAGTTAACAGCAACCACAAAATTCAAACCGGTATTGTTTTCAGTTAAAGACTCAACCTCAGCCACTTTAACTTGCAATTTTTCAGGGAAAGCGGCCAAATCGCCGATAAAACGTAAGCGAACATTGTTTTTACAAAGGGATTCAGCCTCACTTTCCAAGGCCATTAAAAACAAAGCCATCAAGGCTTGAACTTCTTCGTCGGGGCGCGACCAATTTTCGGTGCTGAAAGCAAAAACACTTAAGGCAGAAATACCAAGCTCAGCCGATTTTTCGACGATCGCACGAATTGCGTAGTAGCCCGCTTCATGCCCTTCGCTGCGTGACTCGCCTCTCGCCTCAGCCCAGCGACCGTTGCCATCCATTACGATCGCGACATGGCGAGGCATATTTTTTGCAGGCATTTTACCCCCTAAATCGCCATCACGTCTTTTTCTTTGGCTTCCAGTTCTTTTTCAACCGCAGCGACATATTTGTCGGTGAGCTTTTGAATCTCCTCGCCGGCACGTCGCTCATCATCTTCGCTAATCGCTTTTTCTTTTTCTAAATCTTTCAAATCACCCAGCGCATCTCGACGTACATTACGAATCGCTACACGGGCTTTTTCAGCTTCTGCGCGCAAAACCTTGATCAATTCTTTTCGACGATCTTCGGTTAAAGCCGGCAAAGGCACACGAATGATTTGCCCCACCGTAGCAGGATTAAGCCCAAGATCTGATGTCATAATCGCTTTTTCCACAACAGCGACCATGTTTTTTTCCCAAGGCGTCACGGTTAATGTGCGCGCATCGGAAACGGTGACGTTGGCCACTTGGCTCACCGGCACGTCTGAGCCGTAATAATCCACACGGATATGTTCTAGCAAACTTGGGTGCGCGCGGCCTGTGCGAAGCTTTGCAAGCTCTGCATGTAAATTGTCGACACATTTTTGCATACGTGTTTCTGTATCTTTACGAACATCGTTAATCATGGTTTTCCCCTTGAATCATGGTACCCAAAGATTGCTCAGACACCGCATCGAGCAAGGCCTCTGGCGCATTAAAATCAAACACATAAATTGGCATAGCATGCTGCTCACACAAACAAAATGCGGCCATATCCATTACCTGTAAGCGATCGCGAATCACACGTTGATAATCGAGCTTTTTAAATTTCTTAGCGGTTTTCACCTGGCGCGGATCTGCATCGTAAACGCCATCGACGGTGCTCGCCTTCAACAAAATATCCGCTTCAATTTCAATCGCGCGCTGTGCTGCAGCAGTGTCGGTCGTAAAGAGCGTTTCGCCCGTACCACCACACAGAATAAGTGCCTTGCCTTCAGATAAACTTTTCACTGCTTTATCACGACGATAATCCGGAACAAAACCTGGCATATTGATCGACGATAAAATATCAGCCGGTATACCAGACTGCGCGAATAAATCGCGCAAGGCCAAACCATTGACCACAGTAAATAACATACCCATTTGATCGGCACTGTGCTGATGCACACCGTCTTTTTGAAGGTCGCGGCCACGCGACCAATTTCCACCGCCAATAACGATGGCTACCTGAACATTCGCCTTGAGCAAGGCTTGAATATCTGCCGCCAAACGCGAAAACGTTTGGCGGCAGATAGGATCGTCCTGTCCTTGCAAGGCTTCGCCGCTGAGCTTTAACAACACACGTTGATATCTTGAGTTCAGCCTTGCTGGCATGACTATTTTCCTTGTGCTTGCGCCTTCACTTCCTCAGCGAAATCCACAACTTCTTTTTCAATTCCTTCACCCACTTCAAAACGCACGAAACGATGCACTTCAGCGCCTTTTGATTGCAGCAATTGTGCCACAGTTTGATCTGGGTTTTTGACGAAAGCCTGGCCGTGAAGGCTGATTTCGTTTAAGAATTTTTTAATACGGCCACCCACCATTTTTTCAATGATGTCATCAGCCTTGCCGCTTTCACGCGCTTGGGCAATAAAAATTTCTTTCTCTTTTTCAATCATGTCTTCAGCAACATCTTCCGGCTTGATCACATCAGGACGAGTCGCTGCTACATGCATCGCAATATCACGCGCCAAGTCACCATCATCGTTGCTCAAAGACGCTAAAACACCGATGCGCGAACCATGAAGGTAATCGCCCAACACGCCCGTACTTTCAACGTAAGCCACACGGCGAACTTGAATGTTTTCACCGATCTTAGCGACAAGTTCAGCGCGCACGGTTTCAGCGGTTTTATCATTGCCCATATCTGTATTAAGCAAAGCTTCAATATCACTCAGTTTATGGGCGAGCGCCAAATCTGCCAGGTCTTGTGCAAACTTAACAAACGCATTTTCACGCGCCACAAAGTCAGTTTCGCTGTTCACTTCAACAATACTTGCCGCTTTCTTATCCGCTGACAAACTGGTGGCAATGATGCCCTCAGCCGCCACGCGACCGGCTTTTTTCGCAGCTTTTGCAAGACCTGATTTGCGCATTTCTTCAATAGCGGCTTCTAAGTCACCATTGGTTTGAGTTAAGGCTTTCTTGCACTCCATCATGCCAGCGCCTGTGCGCTCGCGAAGCTCTTTGACCATTTGAGCTGTAATTGCCATGTGATTATCCTCTCTTATGCGTCAGTTTGATCATTAGTTTCTTCTTCAACGATATCCGCTTTCGCAGGTGCTGTCGTTTGTGTGCTCGCAGCCGCAATCACTTCATCAGCCGCCGCTCGCATGTACAAACGAATAGCGCGTGAAGAGTCATCGTTACCTGGGATTGCGTAATCAACGCCGGTGCTCAAGTGGTTTGTATCAACGATACCAATCACAGGAATGCCTAGCTTGTTAGCTTCTGCGATCGCGATGCGCTCGTAACCGACATCGATGACAAACAAAGCCTCAGGCAAGCCACCCATATCTTGGATACCGCCCAAGCTTTTTGTGAGCTTTTCTTTTTCGCGCTCTAAATTCAAAATTTCTTTTTTCGTCGAGCGACCAAAATCCCCTTTCTCAAACTGTGTTTGAAGGGTTTTTAAACGCTTGATGGAATGACGAACCGTTTTGTAGTTCGTTAACATGCCGCCTAACCAACGGTGGTCAACATACGGCATACCACAACGCTCAGCTTCTTCTTTAACAATAGCGCGAGCAGCGTATTTTGTGCCAACGAACAAGACTTTACCTCGGTTTTGAGCAATACGACCAATAACATTCATTGCGTCATGAAACTTAGGCAAGGTTTTTTCAAGGTTAATGATATGAATACCATTGCGGGCACCGAAAATGAAATCGGCATTTTTGGGTTGCCAGTAGCGCACTTTATGACCAAAGTGAACGCCAGCTTGCAACATATCTTTCATCGTGACTTGTGACATACAAGTATCTCCAATTTGGGTTTATCCTCACTGAACCACCATCTCCAACTGTTTTCACAGCACCCGGCGATCGCTTGTTGTCCAGTGTTCGAGTTTTGAGGCGACTTTATATCATACTCGACCCTCATCGTAAACCCATTAAAAGCTTCGCCACCCCTTTCTGCTTAAAATGGGCGAACAAGCCAAGAGCGCCCCGAAAGCACACGGCCCGAAGCAAGGCGTATATGAAAAGATGAAATTCGCACAAAATACCCCCCACAATATCGGTGAGCAGTAACAAATCTCAACACAAGGTTTGTGTAAAAAGATGAGATTCGCAGAAAACAACTCCCCGCAATATCGGCGGGCAACAAGACACCTCATGTTAGGCTTGTGTGAAAAGATGAGATTCGCCCCCCCCCACAATATCGGTGAGCAGTAACGCGGCAACGTTGAGCGAAAAAGCGGAGTTTACCTAAACGTAAATGAGCATTTTGAGCGAAACGTTAACAAAGTTAATGCCGCCGATATTGTGGGGAGAATAAAAAAAGCCGCGGAATCCGCGGCTTTCTAGATACACTCCGTATCGTCTTGCGATTACATCGCGAAACGGTAAAGAACGTCCAAGCTGACCAAATCTTGCAACGGGTTGTTGCTGTTTGTGATGCTTGTTTGATTGAAGCGAGTGTACTTAACACGTACGCCAAAATCTTGGATGTTGAACTGAACACCACCACCGTACACAAGGGCCATACCAGAGTATTCACCCAATGGCGCGTAAGTGTTAGTAGTACCAGTAATTTTTTGGTGAGCCCAAGCCACACCACCGAACGCAAATGGGCTGAACCATGCGTTAACTGGCAAGTAAGCGTTCATCACACCGTGCAAGTTCCAACGGCTTTTCACGTTAGCAACCGCGCCAGTGCTGTCTTTGTATTTGTTTTGACCAACAGCGTCCAAGCCAGCTTCAACACCCATGTATTTGTTAACATGGTAACCCACGAAGACGTTACCGCCGAAGCCGCGTTTGTCTAACTTAGCGCCAGTGTCATTGTTTTTCAAAGTACCTTGTGGAGAATAGTCAAGACCCACACCGACATACATGTTGTGAGCAGCAGAGTTCATGACAGGAGCAGCGCCAGCAACAGCTACAGAAGCAGCAGCAGCCAAAGCAGCAGCGATTACAGTTTGTTTCAACATATTCGTTTCCTCTTTATATGTTACCAATCCACGTCCGCCAAAAAATGACGAACGGAACCATAATAGACTGAAAGATAACAAAAAGCCAACAGTTGAGTGAAAAAAACGTGAAAAATCGTTACGTTCTGTTACAGAACGCCGTTGGGCAGATAATTTTTGAACAAAAAAGGGGCTAAAAACACCCCTTCTATTAGGGCCTGTTTACAATTCATTTTTGCAAGCGAAAACTGAGGGAGTTGAGACCAAATTGTTTATTATTCGAGGCGAATAGCCAGTCCTATTTAACGAGAAGAATGAACAATTTGGACCAACTCTACTCAGTTTTCGCTTGCAAAAATGAATTGTAAACAGGCCCTACTATACGCCCAATATTACAACTGGCTGGCCACAAAATCCCAGTTTACCAAGGCCCAGAACGTTTCAATGTATTGAGGTCGAGCATTGCGATAATCAATATAATAAGCATGCTCCCAGACATCGCAAGTCATCACAGGCGTCAAGCCATCTGTCATCGGATTGCCCGCGTTACTTGTTGAAACAATACTGAGCACGCCTTTAGCATCTTTAACCAACCACGCCCAACCCGAACCAAACGTGGTCGCCGCGCATTGACTAAAGGCCTCTTTAAATTTCGCAAAACTGCCAAAATCACGCTCAATCGTTGCCAGCAAATCCCCTGATGGCTCGCCGCCGCCATTAGGGCTCATGCAATGCCAGTAAAACGTGTGATTCCAGACCTGGGCTGCGTTATTAAAGATTCCGCCGGTTTGAGTTTTCACCAGCTCCTCAAGCGACTTACCGGCCAAGCCAGAGCCCTCGGTTAATTTGTTTAAATTCGTGACGTAAGCTTGATGATGCTTACCATAATGATATTCCAAGGTTTCTTTTGAAATGTGTGGCGCTAACGCGTCCATCGCGTAAGGAAGCGAAGGTAATTCAAATGCCATGATAATGCTCTCCCGTAGGTCATTGCGGACTTAAGTGTACGAGCGGATGGCATAAAAAGCAAACAGCCCGCAAAGCGGGCTGTTTTCATCTAAGGCCAATCTGACTTATCCAAAATGGTAGGCCACACCGCCTGTGACAAAGTTCAACTTGCCGCCCACATTTTGATAGCCGGCCTCAAGGGTCACATGGCGATTCAAAGCGTAATCCATACCTGCACCACCTGAGATATTCCACTGATGCAAGTCATAACCAAAGAAGTCGACATTGCTCAAAGCAGGACCTGCTTTGACGTAGAAAGCCACTGGGCCATTATTCACAGGCATAATCAATTTCGCGTCCAATGTGGTAAACGACACCATATCCAAGGTTGCCATGGGAATCGTCACGCTGCTTTCGATCGCAAAGTGCTCGTTAAACTGGTAGCCCAGATTACCCATTAGCGCACCGTCTGCACCGCCATAACCAAAGGTCACGCCACCTTGGCCGCCGGCATAGAAACCTGAATGATACAGGCTCTGGCCAGCGGCACTGGGGTCTTGTTGTTGTATTGGGCTGGCAGCGTAGGCTGCACTGCTAGCAACTAAGGCGATAAGCCCGACTGTCATTATTGTTTTATTCATGGATAGCTCTCCTCTCGTTCAATCCGCGTGCAGTCTAGCTCCGGGCATGATATTATTGAAACGAATGTTTTTTATAGTTATTATTGATTTTATGAATATCTCTAGAATAAACCTCAACCTGATTGTCGTACTGCACGTGTTACTGGAAACCTGCAACACCACACGTGCTGCCGAGCAATTATTCCTAACACAATCCAGCATCAGCAGCGCATTGAAACAGTTGCGCGAGCTCTTCAATGACCCGCTGTTTGTTCGTCAATCAAAAGGCCTATCACCCACACCCAGGGCACTGGCATTAAAACCCGATGTCGACACAGTGATTCAACAAATCAATCATTTATTTTCAAACAAAGAGTTCGACCCCGCGCACGATGAAACAATATTCACGATTGCGATGTCAGATTTTTGTGAGGCGATTTTATTGCAACGTTTACAGCACCACTTAAGCGAGTACGCGCCCTTTTGCAAACTCATCATTAAACCGGTTGGCACATTGGATTTTCTTAACGGCCCAACACCGCTTGAAGCCGATGCGTATCTCGGCGTATTCACGCGCCTTCCTTGCCATTATGAATCGGAGATTATTCTCAGCGACAAAGCCGTCTGCTTAGCCGACAAAAACCACCCCTTAATGAAAAAACGTGGCGAGCTCACGGCAAAAAATTACTTCAGCGCGAAACACATTGCCGTCTATTACGGCGAAGACCCACTGCAAAATACGATTGATGCCCTACTGCAAAAACAGGGACAGCAACGCGAAGTTAGTACGTTTGCACCCCATGCCTTAGCCGCAGCACACGCCCTAATGAGCTCAGATTATTTGCTCACCGTGCCGCAAAGCCTAGCGGGCGCACTTAGCCAAACACTGCCATTAAAAAGCAAGCCGCTGGATTTTTTTACCGTGGAAGGTGCGCTGCATCAAGTGTGGCACACACGCTTTAGCCAGGACCCTGCGAACGTATGGCTGCGCAGCTTAATCAAAGACTTATTAAAAAAGGGGCCAAAGCCCCTTTAAAATGAGTGGTTAATAGCCGGTCGAGACATCCTGCCCGACCGAACCATTAGTTGTCATCATCCCAACTCAAGGTGCCACCGGTTTGATATTCGGTGACACGCGTTTCAAAGAAGTTTTTTTCCTTCTTCAAATCCATAATTTCGCTCATCCACGGAAATGGATTTTCCGTTGATGGGTATTGTTTGGCTAAGCCAATTTGAGCAAAACGACGGTTTGCAATGTACTGCAAATAGTCTTTAAACATTTCAACGTTGTAACCCAAAATACCCCGCGGCATCGTGTCCACTGCGTATTGATATTCAAGATCCACACCGTCTTTGATCATTTCGATGATTTCTTGCTGGAAGGCTTCTGTCCAAACATCAGGGTTTTCGATTTTAATTTGGTTAATCACATCGATACCAAAGTTCATGTGCATCGACTCATCACGCAAAATGTATTGGAACTGCTCTGCGGTACCGACCATTTTATTGCGGCGCCCCATCGACAAAATTTGCGTAAAGCCCACGTAGAAGAAAATACCTTCGAAAACAACGTAGAACGCGATCAAATCACGTAACAAACGCTGGTTAGCTTCAACCGTACCTGTGTGGAATGTCGGATCACCCAAGCTTCGCGTGTAAGGAATCGCCCACTGCGCTTTTTTGGCGACCGATGGCAATTCACGGTACATATTAAAAACTTCAGCTTCGTCCAAGCCCAAGCTTTCAATCACGTACTGATACGCGTGCGTGTGCAAAGCCTCTTCAAACGCCTGGCGCAACAAGTATTGGCGGCATTCCGGATTAGTGATATGACGATACACCGCCAACACCAAGTTATTCGCCACCAAAGAGTCGGCCGTTGAGAAAAAACCCAAATTGCGCTTAATGATCATGCGCTCATCTTCGGTCAAACCATTCGGGTCTTTCCAAAGGGCCACGTCAGCCGTCATATTCACTTCTTGCGGCATCCAGTGGTTTGCACACGCATCTAAATACTTTTGCCAAGCCCACTCGTATTTAAACGGAACCAATTGGTTTAAATCCGCATGGCAATTAATGATACGTTTATCATCAACACGAATACGATCCGCACCCATCTCGATTTCTTCAAGCCCTGTAGCACCAGCAGCCAGGCTTGACTCACCTTCACCGCTGCCGCCTTCGTCATCATCTTCTGCTTTTTCTTGCAGAGGCGCCGCTTTTACTGCAGCCGGCGTAGGCTCTGCTTTGGGCGCCACAGGCTCAGGCGCCAAAGCAATATCCTCATCATCCCAAGTTGGTAAATTAGCCATACTGTTTTCTCCTATATTCCATTAATCGTTATTACTGACATGCTTCACAATCGGGGTTGTCTATTGAGCAAGCCTTTGGTGCAGCACTACCAACCACATCCACAGCGTTAAGCTTACCGCGGTCAAGTGTCGCTTTCTCAGCACTGGTCGCACCTAAGCTTCGCAAGTAATACGTAGTTTTCAAGCCTGACAACCAAGCCATTTTATAGACGGTATCGAGCTTCTTGCCGGAAGGCTGTGCGATGTATAGGTTAAGCGACTGCGCCTGATCGATCCACTTCTGGCGACGACTACCCGCTTCCACCAACCAACGTGGCTCCAATTCAAACGCCGTTTTATACAAGGCTTTCAACTCTGCCGGCACACGCTCGATCGCTTGCACACTGCCATCGTAGTATTTCAAGTCATTGACCATGACGTTATCCCACAAGCCGCGATCTTTTAAGTCACGCACCAAGTAAGGGTTTACCACGGTAAACTCACCCGACATATTCGACTTCACGTACAAGTTTTGATAGGTCGGCTCAATCGACTGCGACACACCACAAATATTGGAGATCGTCGCTGTTGGCGCAATGGCCATACAGTTCGAGTTACGCATACCTTGCTTTTTCACTTTTTCACGCAAAGTATCCCAATCTAAGGTTTGGCTCGTATCTTGTTGCAAATAATCGCCGCGTGATGCTTTCAACAATTGGATCGAGTCAATCGGCAATACCCCCTGGCTCCACAAAGAACCCTGGAAGCTTTCATACGCACCGCGCTCTTTAGCCAGCTCGCTAGAACCATCAATCGCATAATACGCCACATTTTCCATGGTGCGATCCGCAAACTCGACCGCTTCTCTTGAACCATACGGTAAACGCAGCTTGTACAAGCAATCTTGGAACCCCATGATACCCATGCCCACCGGGCGGTGTCTCATATTCGATTTTTTCGCTTGCGGAATCGAGTAATAGTTAATATCGATCACGTTATCCAACATACGAATCGCAGTTTTGATGGTTTTACGCAGCTTCGCGATATCCAAACCTTTTTCCGTGACGTGCTGCGGCAAATTGATACTGCCCAAGTTACACACCGCCACTTCATCAGCCGAAGTGTTCAATGTGATCTCTGTGCACAAATTGGAGCTGTGGACCACACCTGCGTGTTGTTGCGGCGAACGCAAATTACACGGGTCTTTAAACGTGACCCAGGGGTGGCCTGTTTCAAACAACATGCCTAACATCTTGCGCCATAACTTAGTCGCATCCACTTTCTTGAAGTTTTTGATTTCACCTTTTGCGGCTTTTTCTTCGTAAGCCACATACGCTTTTTCAAACGCTTCACCGTAAAGATCATGAAGATCAGGCGTTTCACACGGGGTGAACAAGGTCCACTCTTTTTCCTCGCAAACACGCTTCATGAACAAATCAGGCACCCAGTTGGCCGTATTCATATCGTGCGTACGACGACGATCATCGCCGGTGTTTTTACGCAAATCCAAAAACTCTTCCACATCGATGTGCCACGTTTCCAAGTAAGCACACACCGCACCTTTGCGTTTACCGCCTTGGTTAACCGCAACAGCCGTGTCGTTGGCCACCTTTAAGAATGGCACCACACCTTGCGACTTACCGTTCGTGCCCTTGATACGCGAACCCATACCACGCACTGGCGTCCAGTCATTACCTAAACCGCCCGCAAACTTCGACAACAAGGCATTGTCTTTAATCGCGCTATAAATGCCGTCCAAGTCATCTGGCACTGTCGTTAAAAAGCAGCTTGATAACTGTGAGCGCAAAGTACCTGAATTGAACAGGGTTGGCGTGGAACACATGTAGTCAAAGCTTGAAATCAATTCATAAAACTCGATCGCACGCGCTTCTTTATCCGTTTCGCGAATGGCCAGCCCCATGGCCACACGCATGAAAAACGCTTGCGGCAATTCAAAGCGGACTTCGTTAGAGTGCAAGAAATAGCGATCGTACAAGGTTTGCAAACCTAAGTAAGTAAACTGACGATCCCGTTCAGGTTTTAAGGCCGCAGTGATTTTATCCAAATCAAACGCTTTAAGCTCGGGCGAGATGCGCTCAAGCTCGACACCACGATCAAGATAGGCTTTAAAGTAAACGCCGTACAAACCCTTCATTTCGTCAAAAGTCGCATAGCTGCCTAAACCGATAAACGACAGTGCTTCACCGCGCAAATCATCCATCAACAAACGTGCCGTGACATAGGTATAGTTCGGCTCGTTTTCAATCATCGTACGCGCTGTCATGATGGCCGCTTTACTCACATCACGCAGACGCACACCGTCAAATAAATTACGCTTGGTCTCAGCGATCACTTTCTCTGCGTCAACCAACTCTAAACCTTGACACGCATCTTGAATCACGTGGCGAAGACGCTTTTCATCCAAAGGTTTACGCGAGCCATCATCCAAGGTGACATGCATCAGCGGTTCAGCCGCTTGTTGCATTGCTGCCTGTTGCGCTTTTTCCGCTTCCAAGCGCTCTTTGCGACGGGCTTCACGGTAAAGAATATACGCACGAGCCACTTCGTGCTCGCCAGCCGCCATCAAATATTTTTCCACCAAGTCTTGGATGGTTTCGATGTAAATTGTGTTTTCCACTGGCAAGCGACGATTGCGGATATCGTGCACGATTTCAGCACTCAAGGTTTTAATCTTGTCGTGGATACTGCTAGACAGCGCCGCGCTATTACCATGGACCGCCAAAAAGGCTTTAGTCATGGCCACGGTGATTTTGTTGGCTTCAAAAGGCGTGACCTTATTGTTGCGGCGAATGACACGCAAGACTTCGGTTTGAGCCGGGTTATTGGGTGTTGATCCGCCTTCCTTGACCGCTTCAAGCACCGCTGAGATATTCGTTTGAGAACCTGTGGACATTTTTCCTCCTTTCACACAAGATAGGGCCGCTTTTCGCGCCAAAACACAATATATTGGGTTTACCCTTAAGACAAAACACAAGATAGACCGTTTTTTGAAAACTCGCAAGAGGATAAGCCTGGGGAAATTCTGTGGATAAGGTGTGTATTCTTTGTGTGAAAAGGCGTTTTTTGAGTAAAATCAAGCGCTTGAAAAAAGCCTCGCCTTCTGTAAAAAATTGTCGGCTTTAGCTTACTTACCGAGGTCCCTCTGGCGCTGATATTGCCCGAGTTGCCGACGAATCCAGCGCCGTGTAGATCTCAAAAAATCTTAAGATGCAAGCAAGCCAACTCGTATCCTTAGAGCTTATCGCCCACAATTTCTCCATCATCTGATCATCCACTACTACACACGGCCCCGGCCCCTCGCTCGTTCTTATGGTTTTTAACGCCCTGCTGCACTGAATATTGCTCCGCTTACTGGCCAAGAAAGCCAGCAGTACCGTACTCTTGAATAAAAACGGCCTGCTTATGGGTTTCAGCTGCCCCACAGCGCAAACAGCCTTTTTAAAAAAAGACGAAGAGTTGGCGTGCAAGCCAAAACAGGTCTGCTCAAAGACCTCGACCCCAAGACCTGAAAAAAAGACAGCAAGAAAGCTCGTAAGCGCATCTTAAGGGCGATGAAGAAATTGAGTCTTTGCATTGCCAAACATGCGGCACGCTATCGTGATTTGCTGAATAAAGAATAGAAAAAAACCACGTGGAGTCTAGCGCAGAAAACCCAAGTCATTCATCGCATCGAGGTTATTTTAGAACAATTACCCAACGCCATAGCACAAGCGCATGAGCGCATCATTGGCGAGAGACAAGTTCACTCAACGAAGAAAATACTCAGCCTTTACGACAAAGATGCCCAGGTGATTGTTCGTGGTAAATCAGGTAACGAAGTCGAGTTTGGCCAAGGCTTAGTGCTGACTGAGCAAAGGCTACAGCAGAAAGCCGCATAGTTTCTTTTTACCTTCCTTACATTGAGATGAGATGCGCATTCTCAGGAAAATAATCGTCTCGAGAGTGCTGCCATTTGAAAAATTCGAGCTAATTTTATAACTTATCGCGCTTTTCGCTGTTTTTTATATTTCAATTTTTATTTGTCTAGAAAAGATGCGGCGCTATTTTCAAAAATAGAGGGAAATGGGATAGGCTCTAGTTACTAAGAAAGATCAAGAAGCAAATTTGTTAGCCTTGGTGTTATACTGGAGGGCGCCATTGAAACCAGAACCATAGGAATCTTAAATCCTGACAATTGATCATAATCAAAAACTAATTTTGCGCCATAGCTATGGCCCATGATAGCGACAACTTCAGAAGATAAGTATGTTTTCAGCGAGGTATAAACATCTCCCAGATCAATTAAATTATCCCCATGGGTTACCGCCTCATCAGTCATTTTTGACCTACCACACCCTCTCTGGTCATAAACAACTATATTGTATTTAAGCTTGCTGAAAATATGTTCATGGCCAATAAGATGCTCTATCAAAGCGCCATTCAAACCAGGCCCGCCATGAACAAAAATCACGCAAGGTAATTTCGGTGACTTTGTTAATAGCGAAATATATAGATGTGGATGTTTTACAATTTTTTTTGTGTACTCAGGCAAAAGAATATCCCCTTTTTTTTCGCATAAACCCCAGCTCAACTAGAGAAAACTTTTAGTGCTTCAGATAAACAACTTCAACTCCAGGAGACAATGTATTGAAACACACCGCCCTTAAAAAACTCCCTATCTAAAGCCTATACTATGCGGCGTCATTTAATTTAGTAAAATCAATTTTTTTAACTTTTGGTTGTTTCGTTACCCAAAGATCGTACTGCGCCTGCATTGCAAGCCAGCTTTCAGCACTTCTACCTATCGTTTCTGACAGGCGGAGAGCCATTTCAGGTGTTACACTCGATTCGCCATTAATAAGGCGATTGATCGTTGAAGGTGAAACCTTTAGGTGTGAAGCTAAATATCGTACGCTCAAGCCGTAAGGAGCCAAGTAGGTTTCTTTAATAAATTCTCCCGGGTGTGGCGGGTTATACATATTCATTAGTGATAGTCCTCATAGTCTAGTAAAAATACATCACCGTTAATAAACTCAAAAGTTAATCGCCAGTTTTTATTAACCCGGATTGACCAACGACCCTTATCTTGGCCTTTTAATGAATGCAGGTGGTATCCTGGTATATCAATGTCTTCAATTACTTCAGCAGTATGCAAAGCAGCTAGCTGCATACGCAAGCGTTTAGCATGAGTAGACTGTATACCGTTTGTTTTTCCTGCCTCAAAAAACAAGCGCAATCCTTTGTGTTTAACACTTTTTATCATGCTTAATTGTAGCGCAATGCGCAACACGGGTCAAGACCGATGGCCGAATTAATTCTGGCGCCCCCTGATTAATAATACTGTTGAACTGTTTTTAATCTTTAATTGCTCATTACACAAGCGGCATGATGCGCCTACATTGCAAATCAATTTTTAAGGCTCATACGTGGTTGGCGCAATCACAATATCAGGAATGCAAACCGATTGCGGTTGCTCATAGAGCCATAATACAGCGTTAACGACATCCTCAATCTCAATGATTTGATCGCCTTTTAAATTAGCCGTCATAAGCATTGGCGTTCTGATTTTCGCTGGCGCCACATTACACACTCGAATTTTATAGCTAGCGTTTGCCATACGAAGCGATTCCGTTAAGCTTTTTACGGCTGCTTTGGTCGCCGCATAGGTCGCCAATTGTGGTCTTGAACTTCGATCCGCCACAGAACTCATATTGATAATAGTGCCCCGCCCTCTTTTACGCATACCCGGCAAAACCGCTTCGCAGCCATTGATCACGCCTTGAAGATTAACCTGAACTGTTTTCTCATGAGCATCATGTGACTGTTCACTGAACTCACCGCCTTCTGCAAAACCGGCATTGTTAATAAGACAATCCACTGGCCCAAATTCTTCTTCTGCTAGAGCAATGGCTTTTTTAAACGCGTCAATATCCGTAACATCGGTTTTAATACACCGTGTATTGGGTAGATTGAGCGCCTCCATCGCTGCCACATTGCGTGCCAATAAAGCCAACGGATACCCTGCATTTGAAAATGCTTTTGCCAGACCCAAGCCAATGCCAGAGCTCGCGCCTGTAATTACCACTAACGATTTTTCTTGTTTCATCATACTGATGCCCTCGTGCTTTTTTAACCATACTAGTTCGATCGAGATTTACAAAACTTCTATCTAAAAAATATCGAAAAAACCCTCACAGTTTCAGAAGGGGATTTTACTTTAATTTTTTAGATTCTCTGGCCGCCAGCCTCTGTTACGGTTAAACCAGCACCATCAATCAAAGCATCTTTGACAATAATACCTGGATGCAAGGGTTTATAGGCCATATCAACAAGCAACTGCTATATTAAGATGCAAGCCTAACGCCTTAAAAATAGAACTCAACGTATCAAGCCGAGGATTGCCCTTGCCAGACAAAAGGTAATAAAGGTGCTCACGATTGAGGTGGGTTTCTTTAGAAAGCCAACCAATGCCGCCTTGGGCCTCGGCTACATCCTTAATCGCTAACAATAATGCAGTTTTATCCTGGTCATCCTGATAAGCGTCTAATGCGGCTTGTAAATGTGCACAAGCCGCCTCTCTATCCTGCAAATGATTCTGTAGCCAATCATTATAATCACCGGTAATTTGCGTCACTTTTTTACTATCAATCTTTCTCACGATACCGCTCCTTATAGTCTTGCCAATAAGTGATCGCTTGTTCAATATCGCCTTTTTGACTACGTTTACTACCGCCTAACAACAGCAAAATCACCTCTTTACCATGCTCACCAAAGTAAACACGATACCCTGGACCAAAATGGATCCTTAGCTCAAAAACACCCTTACCCACTCGCTTGTAATCTCCGCGCTGTCCTAAACTTAATCGTCTAACGCGGTTATTAATTTGCGCTTGTGCCTTTAAATCTTTAAGCGACTCAACCCAAACAAGAAACGGATGCTTGCCATTTTTTGCCTGATATAGCCTGAGTGTTTTCATAAAAACCCTTAACCTGCCTGTGATTGTAGTTTAAAAACCACAATTCGTCAACATACCGCCTTTACACAGGAGCTTGTTTTAAAATCAAACTCAGAGTGAGCATGGCAAGGATGAAGTCTGCTCGCCAGCCTCTACGAGAGCTGGTCAGTGAGGACTGCAAACATCCGGGCTTTCTTCTAAGAATCTTTATGGCTAAAAAGCAAACAGGTTTTTAGCGCCCTTGCGCTATCAATCTGCTCTTCATTCGGGCAGGCGTTAAGAACCGGTAAAGCAAACTCATTTCTTTGATATCTCGAGAGAACAGCATTAATAGGTTCTTGCTTATCAATCATCACTGATTGAGGTTTGTCATTTAGATCACGATAGTGAAGCTTCCAGTGGCCGCTCAACCCAAACCGCGAAACACGCTCAAATACAACCGCCTGTCCAAGCTCCACCAGCCGCAGTTCATCTTTTGTTAGTGGCCGACGGACAATTCGATAACTTGTGACCAGTAGCTCAAAGTGCTTCCACTTTCGCAAACCCAACGTGGCCAGTTCTCTACGCTCAACCTCAGATAGGTCACCGCGAATTTGATCAATCAAAATCCCCTTTTCGAATCCCTCCATTGCTGAACGTTGCATCTTTGTCCATTGGCTTCTTTCTGTGGTTGATGCCGTACAAACCACACAAGCAACAAAGAGCATATTGTAAATATCATGCAAGCAACGATCCATTAAGCCTTCGAGTTTTCGTCTCATCGAGTGCTCTACTTTAGGGCATGAAAGCAAGTCAAGCAGTAACTTATACTGATAAAACTGATAGTTCGCTTCCATCTTTAGCGCTTCTGGCACAATGTCATCTTCGTAGGTATTGATGACTCGCAAAGCAAGCAAAAAATCCTCTTCCCTTAACTTCTCCCATACGCCTAAAAGAAATCAATGCGTTGCCAAATAAAATAAAAGCTCGCTATGTGGCTTTGACTGATAGGATGATTCAAACAGGGCCTAACCTGGGTATGCCTCATACAAAGGCCATGGGTGATGGGTTATTTGAGCTTCGCGTTAAGGCGGAAGAAGGCATCGCAAGAATTTCTTATTGTGCTGTCGTGAAGCGTGAGATTGTGATATTGCACGCTTTTGTTAAAAAAACACAAGCAACTCCAAAAAATGAACTGAAAATTGCAGTAAAGCGACTAAACGAGGTTATTAAAAATGACTAAGCGATCTACTAAATGGCATGATGAGCTCAAGCAATCCGTATTAAGTGACGATGAAGCACGCACTGAATATAAAGCTTTTAAATTGCAGCTTGAACTGGCTGAGACGCTAAAACAATCTCGCCAAAAGGCTGATATGACTCAAGACGATATAGCCGAAAAAATGCATACCAAAAAATCAGTAATTGCTCGCCTAGAGGCTGCTGGTGGGCGCGGGAAGCATTCGCCTTCGCTGAAAACACTAAGTAAGTATGCGAGCGCGCTAGGATTTAATTTAGAAATTAAGCTAAAACGTGCTCGCTGAAATTACCGCCCGTAAGCAATCGAGCAGCAACTCTACTTGTGGGATATAATCTTGTCTAAGCACCTATTTCTCCCACGAAGGAGTTAAGAGCGAGCGGGTTTAAGGTCAATCGCAAGTGTGTGCAGCGACTCATGCAGTTAGGCGGTATTGGGGCCATTTTTCCAGGACCGAATACAAGCCGACGTAACAAGTTGCATGCTGTGCACCCTTACTTACTCAGGGATGTGGTGATCACACGGCCAAACCAGGCTTGGATGGTCGATATCACCTACTTGCGGATGCCTGATGGGTTTATGTGCTTAGTGGCGTTGATTGTGATGTGTATAGCCGGTACGTAGTCGGCTGGTCCTTGTCTTGCACCTTGGAAACGGGTAGTTGCATTGATGCGCTTAAAAGCGGGTTTTATTATGCGACACCTGAGATCGTCAACAGTGATCAGGGTTGTCAATTTACCAGTGAGGATTGGGTGAGTATGTTGCGTGAATATGACATCAAGATTAGCATGACAGGTAAAGGGCGATGCACGGATAACGTGTATATTGAGCGCTTCTGGCGCAGTTTTAAACAGGAAGAATTTTATTTAAATGATTATGATAGCGTGAAGGATTTAAAGGAAGCGATTCGCGCCTACATTGAATTTTATAATCACAAGCGATGGCATCAATCATTGGAGGCGGATTCAAATACGAAGTGCAATTCCCCGTCTCTCACATAGCCTGTTAAGTGCTTCAGTGGGAGTTTTATAATTCGGCGGATTCAAATACGAAGTGCAATTTTGATCAATATGTAGACAGCTCATGCGGGTTGGCTACACCTGACAGCCGTGGCCAACGGCCCCTTTAAACTTACCCGTAATCACTGAGCTAATCTTTAGCCACTGTATGACCAATCAAACCACCGGCCGCTGCACCCACAGCGGCACCGACCGGACTATCCGTAACCACTGCGCCCACCGCACCACCGGCAGCACCGCCAATCAACGTGCCCTTGGTTTCCTTAGACATATTCGAACAAGCACTTAAGCTCATCACCGCCAATGCTGCAACAGATAACATCACCATTTTTTTCATCGATAACACTCCTTGTTAATCGCTTCACTATAGAGGCTTTACTACTATTTGCAAGCTAGGGCTCGGACGGCGTATCCACATACACAGGACACATTAAATCACCTGTTTTCTGATTACACTGATACATCGTGTGAAGATCCTCCGGCGTCCAGGCCGTAGAAAAGTCTTCAATCGTTTTGCTAACATTAATCGGGTATGCCGTTGCCAGCCAAACTTGATCACGACCATCCGCTCGACTATAAGCCTTCATCGCCACAGAGGGTTTGTTGCCCTCTTTTTCGAACAAGAACGCCCCGGCAGGATCGGCAGCCTGCACATACACACCGCTTTTATTGCTGCTGGATGAACTCTCTGACCAGCCAAGGCCTGGAAAATTTTTAGCGACATCATCACAAGCCACCTGAGCGCAATCAATTTGATTAGGGAAGCGAGCGACCAAAGCTTGTGAGAAAGCCAGATTAAACAAAGCGACTAGCGCCGCCACAACCAATATACGTTTTTTCTTCATGATTATTCTCTCGTGACTGTCAATTGAAATTGATCAATAATCCTTGTTTGTAATGCTTGCGCCACGTTTGCAAGATTAGCAAAAACACCCAAGCCTTGCATATCCACCATCCTCATTCCCTGAAAGCCACAAGGGTTAATGTATGAAAATGGCGTTAAATCCATCGCCACATTTAAGCTCAAGCCGTGGTAGGTTTTACCTTTGCGCACCCGCAAACCGAGCGAGGCGATCTTCGCATCGTGCACATACACACCCGGCGCGCCGGTTTTTAGCTGTGATTCAATACCGTAATGTTCAAGTGTCGCCATGATGGCTTTTTCCAAACCGCACACCAAATGCTTAGTACCAATACCTAAACGCTCAAGGTCAAACAAACAATACGCCACTAACTGACCCGGGCCATGGTACGTGACCTGCCCACCGCGATCGGACTGCACGATCGGAATGCCGTGAGGATTCAACACATGCTCCGCTTTACCAGCCTGCCCTTGTGTAAACACCGGCGCATGCTCTAATAACCACAACTCATCAGCCGAAGTCTCATCACGCGTATCAACTTGCTCGCGCATGGCCTGCCAAATGGCCGTATAGTCTTGCAAGCCATGTAAAAACTTACTCTGTAAAGTGGGTGCGTTCACAGGAAAACTATCTCCGCATTTTTTCAAAACTGTGGCAATTTGGTGCTTAAACATTTAAAGCCTCTAGTGCTTCATGAAGGAAGACCGACATTGTTTTTTAGAAGAGCCTGTTCGGCCCTATAGCTAGAGCGAACCAAAGGCCCTGACACCACTTCCAAAAAGCCCATCGCAAGGCCTTTCTCACGAAAGTGATTAAATTGCTCGGGGGTGACATAACGCTCAACGGGTAGATGGTTTTTCGTCGGGCGCAGGTATTGGCCTAGCGTTAAAATATCGACATTCGCCGCTTTAATATCCCGCATGGCTTCTAGCACTTCTTCATCCGTTTCACCCAAACCCAACATCAAGCTGGTTTTTGTGAGTGTATTAGGCGAAGCTTGTTTCGCGTAGGCCAGCACATTCAAGGTTTGCTCATAGCCTGCGCGCGGATCACGCACGGGGTGTGTTAAACGTTTAACGGTTTCTAAGTTTTGCGCGAAGACATCCACACCTGAAGCCAATACCGTATCGACAGCACGTTCAGAACCCTGAAAATCCGGCACTAAGGCTTCAACCGCGGTTTCTGGATTATCGCGCTTAATCGCTTTCACACAAGCAGCATAATGCGCCGCACCGCCATCTTCAATGTCATCGCGATCCACTGAAGTGAGCACAATGTATTTTAAGCCCATGAGTTTCACCGCATTCGCGCAATGATCAGGCTCGTCTTTATCGAGCCAGCCTTTGGGGTTGCCCGTGTCGACTGAACAAAACTGGCAAGCGCGCGTGCAGACCGCACCCATGACCATAAAGGTCGCAGTACCCGCACTCCAGCATTCTGAAATATTCGGACACTTAGCTTCTTCGCAGACGGTAGCCAGGCGGTGTTTTTTCACCACACCCTTGACGGCTTGAAATTCGGGACTTGAAGCAAGCTTGATATTCAACCAACCCGGTTTTTTGCCCAAGGCTTTTTCCTCGTAGCGATGCGTTTTCACGCCGTCTTTGATCGCGCTAAAACCTTGTTCTGTTTTATATTTATTCCCGCTTTTGACGAGATAGGTTTTATCGTCTGCACTCATAGTTTTTTACAAAGCCTGCAAAAACACGTGCTGCGTTAATGTGAACAACACACCCGGCACAATACCAAAGACCAACAAAGCCACGCTATTGATGGTTAACATCACACGCGTGTCCATATGCCAAGCCACAGGCGTTTGTGTGTCGGCTTGATCAAAGTACACCACTTTCACCACACGCAGGTAGTAGAACAAACCGATGATCGCAAACACGATCGCAATGATGGGCACCACCAAGAAATGCGCATCCAACAAGGCCTTGATCACCGCCACTTTTGCAAAGAAGCCGATAAACGGCGGCACGCCTGCCATCGAGAAAACGATGAAGAGCATCATCAAGGCCAGCCAAGGATTGCGCTGATGCAAACCTTTCAAATCCTCGATATTTTCACACTCAAAGCCTTGATGCGACATGATCGTTAACAGCGTGAAGCCTGCCGTGGCCGTTAGCGCATAGGTCAACACATAGAACAAAGACGCTGAATACCCCGCTGCTGTACCGGCCAAAATGCCGAGCAACATATACCCCATGTGCGCAATACCAGAATACGCAAAGAGACGCTTGATATTGCTTTGTGCGATGGCAATCACACTGCCCACACCAATAGAAAGCATGGTTAAAAAAATCAATAAAGGCTGCCACTCGGCTTTCATCGCCGGCAACATATCCACGAGTAAACGGACTGCCATGGCAAAGGCTGCAATCTTCGGCGCAGAACCGACCATCATCGTGACAGACACCGGCGCACCGTCGTACACGTCCGGCACCCACATATGAAATGGTGCAGCGCCTAATTTAAACGCAATACCGATCAATATAAACACCATGCCATACGTGAGCATGAGCGGTTGCGGCGCGGTCGCCAACGCGCGGATATTGCTTAAATCTAAATGACCTGTGGCCATAAACACCATAGACATACCATAGAGCAACATGCCGGATGCAATCGCGCCCATGATGAAATACTTCATCGCGGCTTCTGTGGCTTTGGGATTATCACGATTAAACGCCACCATGGCGTACAAAGGCAAGGACATTAACTCAAGCCCTAAGTAAATCATTAACAAGGTATGACCGCCGGCAAGCAAGGTCATGCCCAAGGTTGAGAACAAAGCTAAAATATAATATTCACCGCGCGCCATGCCTTTGCGCTGTAAAATATAGCGGCGCGACACCAATAAGGTGATAAACATCGAAATAAAGACAAACACCTCTACAACTGAGGTCAGACGATCGCGGATAAAATTGCCGCTAAACACGGTATGCGAACCCTCACCATACAGCATCGCACTGAAGACTGCCGCAACAATCAAGGTGCCTTGCGTGAGCGCATAGGTTACCCGAAAGCCTTTTTGTTTAGGGTGAAATGCGTCAACCAATAGCACCACGCAGGCCATGGCAAGCAACACGAGTTGTGGCAATATGTTGTAAAATTCCATTGTTTCATTCACCTCGTTTCATCAAAACGTTGTTGTTTGTCTTTTCCAAGCGGTTTGCTTGCTACCTTTAAAGCTTTCGCATTAACAGGGACGCCATAAATACATCCCTGCAGGCTCTCTTACGGCATCCTGCCTTCAGAAGCCCTGCCAATGCGAAACCTTCACGGTAGCCGCAATCAGCCCTTCAATAAAAGGGCCATTTGGCAAAGAGAAGCGTAGCAAAACTCGATGAAAAAGCGCAGTTGACTTTAAGCGGTCAATGAGCATTTTGAAGAGAGTTTTGCATAGCTTATCAACGCCAAATTGTCCCTTTTACAGCCTGCTTTGCAAGCTTAGCTGGAGGATATGCCCCACCGACGCATGCAACACGCGCAGCAACCATTCAGGGTACACACCAATCCAAATCACACCAATGGCCAACAAAATGTAGACCACCAAATAACTGCGCGAAATATCCTTTAAGGTCTCAACGCCGGGTGTGACCTCACCAAAGAAAATCTTTTTATACGCCCATAGCGTATACGCCGCACCCAAAATCAAGGTGGATGCTGCAAAGAAAGCCACCCAGAAGTGTGCCTTAAACGCTGACAAAATAATCATGAACTCACCGACAAAGCCAGACGTTCCCGGCAGGCCAACGTTTGACATCGCAAACAACATAAAAAACGCGGCAAACACCGGCATGTATTTGGCCGCGCCACCATACGAAGTGAATTTACGGCTCAGCAATTGATCATACAAAATACCCACACCAATGAACATCGCACCCGAACCAAAGGCATGAGAAATCATCTGCACCACACCGCCTTCAATACTTAAATACGCATCTTGGTAGTCACCACTGGTGCCAATGATCGAGTACACCATAAAGCAGGCGAGCACGGCAAAACCCATGTGCGAAATCGAAGAATACGCGATCAAACGCTTGATATCCGTTTGCACAATCGCAATGTAGGCCACATACACAATCGCAATTAAGCCTAAGATAATCATCATCCAATCTAAAGCTTGGCTTGCGTCTGGGACAATCGGCATAGAAAAGCGCAAGAAACCGTAGATACCCATTTTCAACATCAACGCCGCCAAAATCACCGAACCACCTGGAGGGGCTTCGGTGTGCGCATCCGGCAACCACGTGTGAAACGGCCACATCGGCACTTTAACGGCAAAAGCCAAGAAAAATGCCACGAAGATAAACACTTGCACTGTCATTGACATATGCAAGGTGTAAAAGCTCGCGATACTGAAATTGCCGGCTTGGTTACCCAAGTACAGCAGGGCCAACAACATTAAAGCCGAGCCGAAAAAAGTATAGATAAAAAATTTAATCGACGCGTAGCTGCGCTTTTCGCCACCCCACACGCCGATACACAAATACATCGGAATCAGCATCGCTTCCCAGAAAACATAAAACAGCATAGCATCGGTGGCGGCAAACACACCGACCATCATGCCCTGCATGATCAAGAAAGCTGCCATGTAGTGTGATACTTTTTCCTTGATCGCAGAAAACGCAGCAATCACCACACACAAACTCGTGAAATTGGTGAGCATGATCATAACTAATGACAAGCCATCCACACCCAAGGCGTAATGAATGCCAAACTGCTTGATCCAGGTAACATTTTCAACCAACTGCATAGCGCTGGAGTTCACATCGAAATAGAAATACATCGGCAAGCACAGCAGCAAAACTATAATACAGCTGATTAAGGCGATCAGTTTCGCGATGTGTTGATTCTCATCACCACCCGTAAATAGCGTCAACACACCACCCACGACTGGCAACCAGATCATCAAACTCAACAAGATGTGTATCATGTTTTTACTTTCCTACCATTAGTCTTTACTGCAAGATTATCATCGTCTATTAAATTAAACGCCAACCTAGCAAAACAAATAAGCCTATCACCATCGCAAACACGTAGTGATAGACATAACCCGTTTGCGCGGTACGCGCCACACGAGCAATCAAACCAATCAAACGGCCCGTGCCATTGACCAACACGCCGTCAATCAAGCCATTATCGACATAATCTAATAGCCATTTACCCAAACGTTGTGTGCCGCGCACAAACACGATTTGATTGAAATCATCAAAACCGTATTTGTTGAGCATAATGGCATACAAAAAGCTGAGCTGTTTTTTCAAGCGCTCTGCCAAGGCTGGGTTGCGAAGATTGAAATACCAAGCCACGAAGACACCCGCGATAGCCAACCAGAACGGCCAAGTGATAAACGCATGTAGCGCCATCCACCAAGCACCATGAAAATCCGGCGCCATGCGTGAGATCACATCAAACTGTGGTGCTGTATAAATCGACGCACCCAATAAACCTGGGTGGCCATAAATAATCGAGTCAATCAAACAGAAACCTAAAATGGTTGAAGGGATCGCCAATAAGATCAAAGGCACTGTCATCACCCAAGGTGATTCTTTCAAATGCGCTTTCACTTCAGGGTCTGCTTTATTTTTACCGTGAAACGTTAAGAAAAAAGCGCGGAAGGTGTACAGTGCCGTGACAAACGCACCGAACAGCACGCACAAATACGCATAACCGCTGCCGGCAATGTGCGAATGACCCACAGCATCAATAATCGTGTCTTTTGAGTAAAAACCCGCAAACGGTGGGATCGCTGAAAGCGCCAAACCACCAATTAAAAAAGTCACGTAGGTAATCGGCATGTAACGCCACAAGCCACCCATTTTACGCATGTCTTGCTCGTGATGGTTGGCCACGATCACCGAGCCTGCGGCCAAGAACAACAAAGCTTTAAAGCAACCGTGTGTGAACAAGTGGAACATACCGGCTGAAAAGGCAGACGCGCCCACACCGGCCATCATATAGCCTAATTGTGATAACGTTGAATAAGCAATAACACGTTTGATATCGTGCTGAAACACGCCCAATAAACCACAGAAGAAACACGTGGTCGCACCCAAAACCAACACCACGCTCAAGGCGGTTGAAGACATTTCAAACAACGGCGAAAAACGCGCCACCATATACACACCGGCGGTGACCATCGTAGCCGCGTGAATCATGGCAGAAATCGGTGTTGGGCCTTCCATGGATTCTGGTAACCACACATGCAATGGCATTTGCGCTGACTTACCCATGGCACCGATGAACAACAAAATGCAGACCACTGTCGCCGCAGACCAATGCCAGCCCGGGATAATTTGCAAGGTTTGACCCGCCAGTACTGCACGGTGCTCAAAAACGTGGTTAAAATTCAAATCGCCAAAATACATCAAGACCGCGGCGATACCTAAGATCATGCCCATGTCACCGACACGGTTAGCGATAAACGCTTTCAAACTACCAAAAGCTGCCGTTTCTTTGTTATACCAAAAACCGATGAGCAAATAAGACACCAGGCCCACGCCTTCCCAACCGAAAAACAAGGTCGCGAAGTTGTTCGCCAGCACCAGCATCAACATCATAAACGTAAACAAGGACATGTAGCAGAAAAAGCGCTGGTAACCGTCATCGCCTTTCATGTAGCCAATACTGTAAATATGGACCAGAGTAGACACAAAGGTAACGAGCAATAACATGGCCGCACTCAAGCGGTCAATCAAAAAGCCGACATGCATCGTGTAGTTCGCGCTTTTCACCCAAGTGAATAAATTCACATCCAAATAGTGCACATGGTCAATAAACACAAGATTGGCGATAAACAACGCGCAGAAAAACGAGACTGCAACCGAGATAATCGTCACCCAATGCGCGCCACGCTGACCCATGACTTTGCCAAAAAAGCCTGCCAAGCCCGAACCCAATAAGGGTGATAAGATCATCACCAAGGCAATATTTTTCATCGTTTCATGCACTAACACAGACTGCCTACCCTTTTAATGAATCTAATTCGTCGACCGCAATGGAACGACGAGACCTAAACACCGCGATCATGATCGCCAAACCAATGGCCGCTTCTGCCGCCGCCACCGTCAGAATAAAGAACACAAACACTTCACCGTGCGTGTTATGCAAATAATCGGCAGCGGCCACGAAATTTGTGTTCACTGCTAACAACATCAACTCGATCGACATTAACACCGTGATGATATTTTTACGGTTTAAGACAATGCCTGCCAAACTAATGACAAACAAAATCGCCGCTAACATAAAGTAATGGGATAATGGAATCATTCGCCCTTCTCCGATTTCATTTTGACAACGCGCAAGCGATCAGCTTTTTTCACCCGCAACTGATCCGGCACTCGCTCAATTTTACGGTTATGCGCGCCACGAAATGCCAGCGCAATCGCTGCAATCATCGCAACCAAAAGCAGCACACCGGCTGTGACAAAGGGCAACACATAATCGGCATACAAGGTCGTACCCAAAGCACTCACATTGCTGTAATGCGCCGGCAGCTGGCCAGGGGCAGCATAATGCGCCAAGCCGAATTGGCCTGAGCCAACCACGTAAATCATCATGATCAACAAAACGAGCATAACCACCAAACCGATGGGCAAATAACGCACCAGCATTTTTTTGCTGCGATCAATTTCCGTGTTGAGCATCATGACCACGAACAAAAACAAGGTCATCACCGCGCCCACATACACGACCACCAAAATCAGTGCTAAAAACTCGGCTTGCAAGAAAATCCAGATGCCCGCCATCGCGATAAAGGTGAGCACTAAAAAGAGCACGCCTTTCACGGGCTTTCGTGTGAAAACGACCATAAGAGCAGAAGCGACAGCCGCTACAGCAAACACGTAAAACACAAATTGTGCAAAGCCTTGTGTGAATGTCATCGGTAATCCCCGTCTTGTGCGCGATTATTGGCGATGCTTTCTTCATAACGATCGCCAATGGCTAACAATTTTTGTTTGTTAAGAATGTTCTCACCACGTTTTTCAATGTGATAATGATGAATATCCGTCAGGACGATCGAGTCTACCGGGCAAGCTTCTTCACAAAAACCGCAATAAATGCATTTGAATAAATCGATCTCATAGCCCGTGGTCCGGCGCGTGCCATCACTGCGCTCATGAGAATCAATCGTGATCGCCAAAGCCGGGCAAACCGCTTCGCACAATTTACAGGCAATACAGCGCTCTTCACCATTGGCATAACGACGAAGCGCATGCAAGCCACGAAAGCGCGGAGAAATCGGCGTGGTCTCTTCAGGAAACTGTATCGTGATTTTGCGACGCCAGAAATAACGCCAGGTCAGTGCCATGCCTTGCAAAATTTCAAATAAAGTAAAGCTTTTTACGTAGTCTTTCATTCGAGACATGATTAACCCCACCACGGTGGTAAATGCAATCGCACCGCGATCGCTTCAACAAAAATCCAAACCAAAGTCACAGGAATGAGCACTTTCCAGCCCAAACGCATGATTTGATCGTAACGGTAGCGCGGCAATGTGGCACGCAACCATAAAAAGGTAAAAGCAAAAATCAAGGCTTTAGCAATCAACCACACCACACCCGGCACCCAGGCAAAGGCTTCATGCAAGCCTGGAATACCTTGAAACGGTGATAACCAGCCGCCCATGAAAAACAAAGCAGCTAGCACAGAGATCAACAACATATTGGCGTATTCCGCCAAGAAGAATACGGCGAAGGTCATGCCCGAATATTCGACATGGAAACCCGCGACAATTTCAGATTCACCTTCGGCCATATCAAACGGTGAACGGTTGGTTTCTGCGACACCGGAAATCCAGTAGACGATGAACAAGGGCAACAATGGCAACCAGTACCAATGCCATAAACCACCTGACTGAGCTTGCACGATTTTACTTAAGTTTAATGTGTGCGCCGCCATCAACACGCCGATCAAAGCAAAGCTCATGGCAATTTCATAGGAAATCACTTGCGCGGCTGAGCGCAATGCGCCGAACAAAGCGTATTTAGAGTTGGACGACCAACCGGCTAATAAAATACCGTACACGCCAAACGACGTCATCGCCAAAATATACAACACGCCAGCATTGATGTTGGCCAGCACCACATGCCCTTGAAAAGGAATCACAGCCCACGCCGCCAAGGCTGGCGCGATCGATAACACGGGTGCTAAGAGAAACAAAAACAAATCGGCGGCTTTAGGGAAAATAATTTCTTTACGCATCAACTTTAAAGCATCAGCGACAGGTTGAAACAACCCTTTAAAACCCGTGCGGTTTGGACCTAAACGCACGTGCATAAACGCCAACACTTTTCGCTCAGCGTAGGTGTAGAACAACACGCCCACTAGCACCGGCACTAAAATGCAGACAATCCATAGCACCGTCCATAATAACTGTATAATCGCGTCACCGAATCCCATTACACTTCAACCTCAATTAATGCGTACGCACGACCAAAACCGGCACTGGATGATAAACCCGAAGCGAGCTTCACCGTGTCATTCGGCAAGCGCTCATCGATCGACACTTTTAATTTGGAGCTGATTTTGTCGACCACAATACGCGCCATATGGCCATTGTTCATGCCGTTTTTTTTTGCTGTGGCGCTATTGACCACGATATGGCGTTCGTCTTTATCAACCAACTTCGACAAAGGTTCGGCTCGCCGCACCAAACTATCCACCGCATACATCGGCGGCATCATCACAAGCTGTAAACCTTCGGCGTGTTCTGGCAGCGATTCAGGCAAAGAGTGACGAGACACAGGCACATCAGCCGCACTGTAGGCTTTTTTCACGTCAGCCAAAATATCGGCGCTGGAAGCGTAATCAAAACCCTCACATTCAAACACATTAGCCAAGACACGCAAGACTTTCCAAGCTGGGCGCGCTTCACCTTTCGCAGGCGCTGCTGCTCTAAAGCTTTGCCACTGGCCTTCGATATTCACAAAGGTGCCCGAGGTTTCAGTAAACGGTGCCACCGGCAATAGCACATCGGCGTATTGTTTCATGTTCTCATTCACAAATGCCGTCATCGCCACCACAAAACCGGCTTGCTGCATGGCCGCCAAGGCTTGGTGTTGATCGGCACAATCTAGCTCAGGCTCAACATTCAACAAGACAAAACCGGCGAGCTCTGCTTTCAACATCGCATTCGTATCAAGACCCATATTTTCGATTGGTTGGCCGCCTTCAGCACGGTGCGGGGTCGCACCGGCAATATGCGCACCCTGGCTATTGGCGCCACTGGTCATGGGGTTAAAGCTTGCGCCGGTCACCTCAGACAAGGCTTTTGCAAGTGCGCGCAAGACCCCGGCATGCGGATGCGCTTCTAAATAAATACCTAAAATCAGGGCCGCATTTTCAGCATCAATTAAGCCTTGAGCAATAGTGCGCGCAACAGGTGTCACTTCAACTTGCTTGCAGATTTGAGGAGTTGTTTCGCCCTTGATCTCACAAGCCGCTTTTAACACCGCCGCGAGCTCACGAGCAAAGGCTTTAGGCTGAACCAATACTTCACTTTCGTAATGAAAATGCATGGGGTGCTGGTACACATTCATGCCAAAAATCTTTGCGCCTTTTAAGAAGGCTTTGCGCACGCGCAAACCTAAAATAGGCTGCTCGTGACGAATATTCGAGCCAATCAAGAAAATCGCATTTTGTTTCTCAATATCGTCGACACTGATGGCCATTGCAGGGTACAGCGCTGAGGTTTGTTGATCGGCCACGCAACCAGCACGTAAACGGTGATCCACATTGTTTGAGCCGACCGCCCGCATAAATTTCTGCAACAAATACGCTTCTTCTGTCGTACTGCTGGGCGATAATAGCGCGCCCAAGTACGCCGGGTTTTCATCGATCACAACTTTCAAACCCTTGTAGGCAACATCAAACGCGTCTTTCCATTCAGCCTCATACCATTCGCCATTGCGTTTAATCATCGGCTTTAACAAGCGCTGCTCATGCTCCAACGCGGTATAGCTGAAACGATCGCGATCAGACAACCAAACTTCGTTAAGCTTTGCGTTCTCACGCGGTAACACACGCTTCACGTCATGGCGCAAAGTATTGACCATCACATTCGAGCCCACACAATCGTGTGGTGCAACACTGGCAAAACTGTTCATCTCCCAAGCCCGTGCGGCAAAACGAAATGGCTTAGACGTGAGCGCACCCACCGGGCATAAATCCACAATATTGCCAGACAACTCAGACTGCATCGTGTGTTTCACGTAAGTGCCAATCTCAGCATGGCCACCGCGATTGACCAGGCCGAGCTCGCGAAGACCAGCAACTTCATCACCAAAGCGCACACAACGCGTGCAATGAATACAGCGCGTCATTTCCGTGGCGACCAAGGGGCCAATCTCTTTATTCGACACGGCGCGCTTAGATTCATCGTATGCCGATAAATCGGCCCCGTAACCCATCGCTAAATCTTGCAGTTCACACTGGCCACCCTGATCACACACCGGGCAATCTAAAGGATGGTTAATCAACAAAAATTCCATCACCGCTTTTTGAGAATCGATCGTTTTTTGTGACTTGGTAAAGATCTTCATGCCTTCGGTGACAGGTGTCGCGCACGCCGGCAAGGTTTTCGGTGCTTTTTCCACTTCGACTAGGCACATACGGCAATTGGCCGCGACCGATAATTTCTTGTGATAGCAAAAACGGGGGATATAAACATTGTTTGCGTCAGCCGCTTCGATAATCGTGCTACCGTTAGCGACTTCAAACGCTTTACCGTCAATCTCAATTTTAGCCATGTTGATGTACTCGCTTAGACTTAGGGCCATCCTGGCAGCAACCGTGCTCCACGTGATAGACAAATTCGTCGTAGAAATGTTTTAACATCGCGCCAATCGGCCAAGCAAAGGATTCACCAAACACGCAAATCGTGCGGCCTTCAACATTTTTAGCCACACGACGCAAGGTTTCTAAATCTTCCATCGTACCCTGACCGTCTTCGATTTTTTTGCACAACTTCCACACCCAAGGGCAGCCCTCGCGGCATGGCGTGCACTGTCCGCACGACTCATGCTTATAAAAGCGCAGCAAACGTTCTAAAGCGCCGACCATACAGGTGTCTTCATCCATCACAATAATGGCGCCCGAACCCAACAAAGAACCTGCTTTTACCACCGAATCATAATCCATGGTGATACCCATGATGATATCGGCAGGCAACACTGGCATGGATGAACCGCCGGGAATCACCGCTTTTAATTTCTTACCGCCGCGCACACCACCGGCCATTTCGAGTATGTCTTTAAACGGCGTACCCATCGGCAATTCAAAGTTACCGGGTTTGTTCACACAACCTGTCACCGAAAACACCTTTGTGCCGGCGGCATTCTCCACACCCATTTTCGTGAACCACTCGGGACCATGCTGCAAAATCGCAGGCACTGAGGCGAAACTTTCCGTGTTGTTAATTGTAGTGGGTTTGCCGTACAAACCATGACTAGCCGGAAATGGCGGCTTAAAGCGAGGCAAGCCGCGCTTACCTTCTAAAGAATTCAATAAGGCTGTTTCTTCACCGCAAATATAGGCGCCCAAGCCCAATGTGCCGTGCAGTTCAAAGTCAAAACCTGAGCCTAAAATATTTTCACCCAGATAACCGGCTTCACGCGCTTCTTTTAGCGCCGCCTCAAAACGGTAGTAAGGCTCACGGTATTCGCCACGAACATAGTTATAACCGCGCGACGCACCCATCACATAACCACCAATAATCATGCCCTCGATCAGCTGGTGCGGATTAAAGCGCAAAATATCGCGGTCTTTACAGGTGCCGGGTTCGCCTTCGTCTGAATTACACACCACGTATTTATCGCCGGGCAAATCGCGATTCATGAAGCTCCACTTCAAACCCGTGGGAAAACCTGCACCACCACGACCACGAAGACCTGATGCTTTCAAAGTATCGATGATTTCTTTAGGGTCTTGCTTAGAACGCATGATTTTTTCAAGCACGGAATAGCCACCCACACTACGGTACGCTTCCAAGCTCCAAGGTTTATCCAGATCTCGCGTGCGAAGACAAACTTGATTAAGCATCGGCCTTCTCCAACTCGTCAATCAAGGCGTCAATTTTTTCAGGCGTTAAATTCGCGTGATAATGATCGCCCAATTGCAACACCGGCGCCTCCACACAAGCGCCCAAGCACTCCACTTCTTCAATCGAGAATTTGCCGTCGGGTGTGATCTCATCAAACGCCGAGACATTCAAACGCTTTTTCAAGTGATCAACAATCGCCTGACTGCCCGATAAGCTGCAGGATAAATTCGTGCAGACACATAAATTGTATTTGCCCGTCGGCTCGCGTTTACACATGGTGTAAAACGTTGCGACTTCGTAGATTTCAATCGGCTCTAAATCCAAATGTGCGGCAATCGCATCCATTTGTGCCGTGGTAACAAAGCCTTTACCCATCTCTTGGGCGATACGCAAGCAAGACAAACTCGCTGAGCGCTGGCGGCCCGCAGGGAATTTGGCGATTTCGATATTCATCGCCTCAATCATTTCAGGTGTTAATACAGCGTCTGACATTAGCGGTCAATCTCCCCAAATACGATGTCTTGGCTGGCCAAAATGGCCACGGCATCGGCCAACATATGGCCTGTCGACATTTCACGCAGTGCCGCCAAATGCGAAAAACCTGCTGCGCGAATTTTCACGCGGTACGGTTTGTTTGCACCGTCGGATACCAAGTAAATACCAAACTCACCTTTCGGGTGCTCGATCGCCGAATACACTTCGCCTTCTGGCACACAATAACCTTCGGTGAATAATTTAAAATGATGAATCATGGCTTCCATGTCTTCTTTCATGTCCGTGCGTGACGGTGGCGACACTTTGTGGTCAGCACTCATCACAGGGCCTGGGTTTTGTCGCAGCCAATCGATACATTGTTTGATGATTTTATTCGACTCACGCATTTCTTGCATGCGCACCAAGTAACGATCGTAACAATCGCCCGTTGAACCCACAGGAATATCAAAATCCATGTGCTCATACGCCGCATAGGGTTGCTTTTTACGCAGATCCCACTCGACACCGCTGGCACGCAGCATCGGGCCGGTTAAGCCCATCGCCAATGCGCGATCAGCAGAGATCACACCAATGTTCACGGTACGTTGTTTGAAAATACGGTTTTCCGTGAGCAAAGTCTCATACTCATCGACCAGGCCTGGAAAACGTTCAGTGAAGGCTTCGATAAAATCGAGCAAAGAACCTTGGCGATCAGCATTGCGCTTCGCCGCTTCTTTTTCACTCACAAACTTCGTGGCTTTGTATTGCGGCATAGTTTCCGGCAGATCACGGTACACACCACCCGGACGATAATACGTCGCGTGCATACGCGCGCCGGATACGGCTTCGTAGCAATCCATCAGGTCTTCGCGCTCACGAAAAGCGTACAAGAACACCGCCATCGCGCCAACGTCCAAAGACGAGGCGCCCAACCACAACAAGTGGTTTAAAATACGGGTGATTTCATCGAACATGGTGCGGATGTACTTCGCACGAATCGGCACATCAATGCCGAGTAATTTTTCAATCGCCATCACATAAGCGTGCTCGTTACACATCATGGACACATAGTCCAAGCGATCCATATAACCGATGCTTTGATTAAACGGTTTGCTTTCAGCAAGCTTTTCCGTGCCGCGATGCAAAAGACCAATGTGCGGATCAGCGCCTGTGATCGTTTCGCCTTCCATTTCTAAAATCAAACGCAATACGCCATGAGCCGCCGGATGTTGCGGACCAAAGTTTAAGGTGTAATTTTTAATTTCTGCCATTAGTTTGTGCCTCGCGTTTCGCCAGTCAAGGTGGTCGGATCCATTTCATAACGGCTATCATCACGAATCACACGTGGCACCAACACACGCGGCTCGATATCCACCGCTTGGTACACCACGCGTCCTTGCGCCTTGTCGTAACGCACTTCCACATGACCACTTAACGGGAAATCTTTTCTAAACGGATGACCGATAAAACCATAGTCGGTCAAAATACGGCGAAGATCCGGGTGATCTTTAAACACGATACCAAACATATCAAAGGTTTCACGCTCAAACCAATCGGCTGATGGCCAAACACTCATCACCGAACTCACCACCGGGGTTTCTTCATTCAGATACACTTTCACACGGACGCGCTGATTTAAGCGCGTGGATAATAAATGATAGACCACCGCAAAACGTGGCTTATCCCAGCTTTTCGCCTGGATCGGGTTTTCACGCAAGACCCCGCGATCAAAGCCTGACTCTGTGGTATGTTCCGTTTCCCACTCACTCAAACCGTAGTGCAAATAGTCCACGCCACACACGTCGACGAGCTGATTAAACTCAAAACCGGGCTCATCGCGCAAGGCTTTAGACACCGTGAGTAAATGTTCAGGCAAGACCTCAAGCGTGACTTCTTTATAGGCATAATGCGCCGTGATTTGATCGCCAAAGCGTGTTTGAAGCTGTTGTAATAACACGTCTGACATCGACTACCCTCGCTCCAAGACGTTCACGCCTTTAATTTTATTTTGCAATTGAATAATACCGTAAACCAAAGCTTCCGCAGTCGGCGGACAACCCGGCACGTAAATATCGACGGGCACGATACGATCACAACCGCGCACGACAGAATAAGAATAATGATAATAACCGCCGCCGTTGGCACAAGACCCCATGGAAATCACCCAGCGCGGCTCGGGCATTTGATCGTAAACTTTACGCAAAGCAGGCGCCATTTTATTACACAAAGTACCGGCGACAATCATCACATCCGACTGACGTGGGCTTGGGCGAAACATCACGCCGAAACGATCCAAATCATAACGCGAGGCACCGGCATGCATCATTTCCACCGCGCAGCACGCCAAGCCAAAGGTCATTGGCCACATAGAACCCGCACGCGCCCAGTTGGTTAAATTATCCACCGAGGTTAAAACATAGCCCTGTGTCTTGCTGATCACTCCCATTCCAAGGCTCCTTTTTTCCACTCGTAAATAAAGCCAATGAGCAGCAACAGTAAAAAAACACCCATTGCAAAAAAGGCTAACCAGCTGATTTTATGAATCACCACACCCCACGGCACTAAAAAAGCCGTTTCAAGGTCGAACAATATAAATAGGATAGCGACAAGGTAAAAACGCACATCAAACGGCAGGCGAGTGTTTTCGTAAGGCTCGAAACCGCACTCATACGGCGAGCGTTTTTCAGGATCGGGTTTGCGCGGGCCGAGAATATAGCCCATGACCATGGGTGCGATACCAATAAATACACCAACCCCAATGAAAACCAGAATCGGAAAATATTGGCTTAGCATTGTTGCTCACTCCACTCTTTAAATTTGGTGCCGAAGGCCGGACTCGAACCGGCACGACCGAAGGCCACTACCCCCTCAAGATAGCGTGTCTACCAATTCCACCACTTCGGCATGAATAAACACACTACTTCACCGGCTTGTCAGCGGCAGGGCCAGTAACGCTCAACGCGTCAATCGCCTTTTGCGCACCCGTGCTCGGTGTCTTCGTTTGCTTATGCTGCGCTTTTGATAACGCCGCAACGTTATCTAAGAGACTGTCTTTCTGTGTGGTGTGTTTTTGTGAAGTGGCCATGTGCGTGAGCAACAAGCTCGTCACAAAGAATAAAAGACCGAAAAAAGCGGTAATTTTGAGCATGAATGAGCCCGCGCCTTTACTGCCAAACACGGTGCCCGAGGCGCCTGCGCCAAACGCGGAACCCGCAGCCGCGCCTTTACCTTGTTGAATCAAGATAAGACCGATTAAGGCCACGGCAAAAACCACGTGTAACATCAAGATTATTTGATACATTTTTCATTAACCCGATACTTCGTCGAGCTGCACTTTATCACAAGCCAAAGCCTTGAATCAAGCGGTATCGCCGGCCAATTCGCTTCACTGCAAGCCGGTTTTCGAGCATAATGTCGGCCATGACACAATACATCACCCGACAGCATGCCATCGACTTTGGTCACCGTGTCATGGATGAGCGCTTTAAGTGCTTCAACCTGCACGGTCATCGAGGCCTTATCGAGATGCGCTTTGGCTTTGAGCAATGCGAGGAGATTGGTTACGCCGTTGATTTTAAAGAAATTAAGCGCGTGGCGTGTGTCTGGATCGATGAACACCTGGATCATGGCTTTGCCGCCAACCCGCATGATCATGAAATCATCAAAACCTGTCAACATTTGAACAGCAAGCTTTACCTCATGTCGCTTAACGGCGAAGCTCAATATTGTAACCCCACCGCTGAGAACCTCGGCAAAGAGCTTTTCCTTGCCATTGATACCCTATTTATAGGCCGAGCTTTTTGGCTAGCGTCCTTACGCTTCTACGAAACGCCTAACTGCTGGGTCGATACAGACGCCTCGAGCATCAGTGAAAGCGAACGCCAGCATTTTTTAAGCTATCGTGGTGAGGCGCTACACGCCTATGCCAAAGACAAAGGCATTGTCGAGTACGACCAGCGTAAGTTGTAACTACCCACGACGGTTGCGACTTGCTGATCGCTCGCAAAGCCAACCCCATCACGCCCTATCGCCGCAGACAAAAAACACACGCTCATGAATCAAGTGCGATTCCTTTCGTTCTCACGTATACTACGCGCACAATAATAGGTGCCCAATGAACGATTTATTCAAACAGATTCTAGAAGCCATAGGCGAAAACCCACAGCGCGAAGGTTTACTCAAAACCCCGGAACGCGCCGCCACCTCCTTGATGGAGCTCACCGAAGGTTATCGCATGGACATCAAAGACATCCTCAATGGTGCCATCTTTTCCGCTGAAGCCACCGACATGGTCGTGGTCAAAGCGATTGATTACTACTCCCTGTGCGAGCATCACTTGCTGCCGTTTTTCGGTCAATGCCATATTGCCTATTTGCCACAGGGCAAAATTTTAGGCCTGTCTAAATTCGCGCGTATCGTTGACATGTTTGCCAAACGCTTGCAAGTGCAAGAAAACCTCACGCAACACATTGCCGAGTGCATCATGGCGCACACCAACGCCCGCGGTGTGGCGGTTTCGATGACCGGTGAGCATTTATGCATGCAGATGCGCGGTGCACGCAATCACAACGCGAGCATGACCACCAGCTGCATGCTCGGCGCCTTCAAAGACAACATGGAATTTCGGGCCGAGTTTTATGACCAAATCAAAGCCTAAATTTAAAAGCCTCATCATGATCACGCTGATCACCCTGGCCGCAGCGTGTGCGGCTGTGAGCGTGATTATTCTCGGCGTTGCCGCATTCAGTCACTGACCATGAAACGCATCGAAGATTATCAAAGCACCCTGCCGATTATTGAACTTTACCCTTGTATTCAAGGCGAAGGCAGTCGCGCGGGACGCCCTGTGATTGCCATTCGCACCACGGGCTGCACACACCGCTGCCATTTTGGCCAAGGCGGCTGGTGTGACACCTGGTACTCGAGTATTCATGCCGAAAAAGGCCGCTTTTGTTTTCAAGCTATTCTTGATCTGCAGGCCAAACACCCACAGATCAAAGAACTCATGATCACCGGTGGGGCACCGACCATGCACCCTGCGATCATCAACGAGCTTCTACACTACGCACATAAAAAACAGTTGTTCGTAACACTTGAGACCGAAGGCTCACATGCACTTGAAACAGATTACCCGATTGATCTGATCAGCCTAAGCCCGAAATTTTCCAACAGCGTGCCCAAGCTTGGCGAACTGACACCGCTTGGCAAAACCGTGGATGCCAGCATGATTGCACAGCACAATAAATATCGCTTGAATCATTCTGCCATCGCGCAACTGCTCGCTTTTCACAAAGATTATCACTTCAAACCCGTGTGGGATGGCAGTAAAACCACGCTACTTGAAATCAAAGGCTTTATGCAAACACATAAACTCGCGGCTGAAAAAACGTACCTGATGCCAGCAGGCCAAACGCGTGAAGACATGGTACGCCTCTACCCGCTTGTGATGGAAGCGAGCCTGAACGAAGGGTTTAATTTTTCAGGGCGCTCACATATCATTGCCTTTGATGATAAACGCGGAGTTTAAAACCATACCATGAACAAAATTGAAGAACTGGCGAAAAAACATTTAGGCCAACACAAAGACTACGGCGATCAATATGACGCAAGCCTCTTAGTATCGATTCCGCGAAAATACAACCGCGAGCATTATCAGATTGATGAGCAGCGCCTACCCTTCGTCGGCTGCGATGTATGGCACGCCTATGAAATTTCCGTACTCACTGAAAAAGGTCTGCCGGTGAGCGGTATTTTAAAAATCACCGTGCCCTGCAACACGCCGGATATTTTCGAATCCAAAAGCCTCAAGCTGTATCTGAACAGCTTTAACATGACACGCCTTGGAAACAACCAGACCCAGTGCATTACCCTGCTTGAAGAGCGTATTCGCCAAGACCTCTCGAAGGCCACACAAGGTGAGGTGCAGTGTCGTTTTTTCAATACGCAACCACCCGAAACCGACTTAACGCAGGACTACACACCCTTAAGCACGCTATGCGATTTAGATGCCATCGACTTTACCGTTCAAAATGCCGGCGCGAGCTTTTTAACTGGCGAAGACAGCGGCTTTCGGCAAACGTATCGCTTTCAAACGGATTTATTGCGCAGCAATTGCCGTGTCACGAATCAACCTGATTGGGGCGATGTGTTTATCCACCTAGAGACCACGCATGCTGTGGATTTCAAAAAAATCGCCGAGTACATTGTCAGCCACCGAAAATTGAATCACTTTCACGAAGAAATTTGTGAAATGATTTACGCGCATTTTCAAAAGGCATTTAAGCCTGAAAAACTCAGTGTTCTCTGCCTATACACACGCCGCGGTGGCATTGACATCAACCCGTTTCGCGCGAGTCATAATGATTGGATTCCCGAAGCGTTTGGCGATGTGAATCGTTTGTTTAAACGCACGATTCGACAATGAACCCTTATTGGCTTCTAGATTTTCACCGGTTATCACGCTTTCAGCGTTCAACTCAGGCTACCCACAAGGCTATCTCATGAAATACGCGGTACTTTCTCACTCCGGCGGCTTGGACTCCAGCACATTGCTCTTGCGCTTACTGCAGGAAGGCTACCATGTCACGGCCTTGCATTTTGATTACGGTCAAAAACACAAAATCGAAATCGAATGTGCTGCCAAGCTGTGTGACCATTTAAAACAGCGCGGCCTTGCGGTAAAACACCAGCGGATCACGCTAGAGGGTCTCGCACCACTTTTGCATTCACACTTGGTTTCAGGTGGTGATGAAGTGCCCGAAGGGCATTACCACGATGACAACATGAAAGCGACCGTGGTGCCCAACCGAAATAAAATCTTCAGCTCAATCATTCAAGCCGTGGCCTTATCCACTGCAGAACAACAGAATACCACGGTGAATATTGCGCTGGGCATTCACGCTGGTGATCATGTGATCTACCCCGACTGTAGGCCAGCGTTTCGCGAAGCTGATTATCAGGCGTTTGTGCTCGGCAACTGGAACGCTGAACAGGTCACCTACTACACGCCGTATATTGAACTTGATAAAACCGCGATCTTAAAAGACGGCCTGCGTTGTTGTGATGCGCTGGGCTTGGATTACCGCGAGATTTACAGTCGCACCTTTACTTCGTACAAGCCGATTAACATCGATGGGCAATGGTATAGCGATTACAAGTCGGCCTCATCGCTTGAGCGCATTGAAGCGTTTATCGCACTAGGCATTGATGACCCCACACTGTATGCCGATGAAAACGGCCCGCAGCCTTTTAGCGTGGCAAAAGCGCATGTGGAAGAAAATGGTTTTGAACGGTCTGGCAAATAAATTCAAGAGTGGGTATTAACGCCAGGCGTGTTTCAAACCGCAGAACAAATCGCCGCAAACTCATCGGCTTTCAATGACGCGCCGCCGATCAATCCGCCATTCACATCAGGCTTCGCTAAAAGTTCAGCCGCATTATCCGGCTTCATGCTGCCGCCATAAATAATATCCACGGCTTGCGCATTTTCACCCAAACGGGTGCTTAAAAACTCACGAATCACATCGTGCATGGCTTGCGCCTGATCGGGTGTCGCCACCTCGCCAGTGCCAATTGCCCACACAGGCTCGTAGGCAATCACAAGCTTAGCGAGCTCTGCATCACTGATATCCGCCGTGGCCGTTTCAAGCTGTACGAGCACCACGTGATCGGCTTTTTCCGCTTTTCGCTCTTCCAAGGTTTCACCCACACACAATACCGGCGTTAAGCCGGCTTTAAAGGCTAAAGACACCTTGCGCGCAATCATGCTAAAGTCTTCATGGTAAAGTTGGCGTCGTTCAGAGTGACCGATGAGCACATAGTCACAGCCCACGTCTTTCAACATATTCGCAGAAACTTCACCGGTAAATGCACCTTCGTTTTGATCTGAGACGTTTTGCGCACCGAGTTTAATGGGCGAGTCTTTTAATATTTGATGAATAGCTGGCAAATACACAAACGGCGCAAACACCACCACACGAGCATCTTTCGAAGGATGAACACGGGCTTTCATGGCCTTCGCCAAGTCAGTCAATGACTGGAAATCGCCATTCAGTTTCCAATTACCGCCAAAAAACATGTTCGCCCCTTAGATACTACTCTTAAAGTTACTTAAGCCCTGAAGGCAGGTGACGATGACTGCTGATCACCCGACGGACCAGCATCGGCGGCGGGGCCTCGCGCACCAGAATGCACAACCCCCGCACGCTGACTCTTCCTCTGCTCTTGCGCAGATTTATCACCAGGCGAGCTCGAAATAGCTGACATCAATGCGTCCGTGCAAGACAACCAATTCGTAAGGCTGTGACGGCGAGCACTTGCTGTGTTCAACGCCTCATCAGGACCACGATGCACAATATCATCAAGGCGTTTCTGATAGAACTCAGGCAGCTTTTCAATGCCTTTAATCCGATCTTTTTTAACGCCTTTTCCAAGCGCATACACGGCAGCGTAATATTTAGCCTCGTTGATATACGCTTGCGAAACTGGCTGCAAGGTATCGCTACGAACTTGACCAAAAGGCGAATCAACACCCAGCTTTGCTTTTCTCACAGACTCATCGAAACTGTTTAAGTCCACATCAAACTCTTTGTTGTCCGCATTGTCCAACAATGATTGATTGACGACGTCCTCAATGGCTTCTCGATCTTTATCGTAACGACTAACGCCCGCTGTTTTCGCTATACCCAAAAAACCACCAAAAAGCAGCAATAACAATAACGCAAAAATAGCATGAAACACGTTGGCATTAGCATCGCCGCCTGTATGACGACCCAGACCACGCCACACGCCTTTTGCAGCCGCCCTGAAGTGACCCTGGCCTCGGTTAGTCTCTGTTGCGCTTTTAACAACGCGGCCCATGGGCCCCGCCTCACCCCAGCGGTCAACGATCGCGTTTTTATCGGTGTCTTCACGGTGCTTTTTAAGCCTGCGTTCTTTCGCCTCGCCCAACACTTTTCGCGTGGTGTCTTCGTCTTTAAAAATCGCTTGTTCACGCGAGTGAATGCTTTCATCGGCTGCTTTCAAAGCATCAAGCTTTGCATCAAGCTTTATGCATGAATCACACAGAGTATGGTAACTAGAGCCTGGCTTATCTGAATCCGGCTGCGATGACAGCTGTGCCGCGACCAAATCAGCATCGGTCACATAATCTTTTTGCGAAAGTTCAACGAGTTTGCTCGCATAAGTGTCACTGCCCGCCGATTGAGCAATATGAGCACGAGCTTGCTCTAGTGCTAAAAATTCACGGCAGGTTTTATCGCCCGCTATCTTCGCAACCTGATCATAATCAGCCCAACGCTGCTTAAGGTGATCTTTCAGATTTTGCTCCGCTTGATCAATTTTTCCGTTAAGCTCTTGGGTTTTGCTTTGCCTTTCCACGAGAGACTCAGGACCAGCACCATTGACGTTTGCCTGATGAAAATCAGCAAGTGCTCGCCTAGCTGAAGCCAACTCAGCTTTGAGTTTAGCATTCTTTGATTGCCATTGATCAAACGCACCCTTAGAATCCTGCCATTGTTGGAAAAGACTCGCTCTTTCATCAACAGTAAAATTGCCTTCTTTCGCTGCTTTTAGACGTTGCAACAACTCCTGAGAACCAGAACTCTCTCCGAGAGAATCACACTGATCTTTCAAATGTAAAACATACAGTGCTTGAAGCGCAGCCGGTACTTCAAGTGGGGTTTTAAGCGCCGGCACCACATGCACCCGCAACCAACCCAAATAAGCCTTGCTCAAAATGGGTAAAGCTTTTTCAGGCGTTAAACCCATCTTTTTGCGCGCCCAAGCTTCGCCTTTATAATCCGCAAAGGCTTGAGCTGTGATATTGGTAATACCCTTTGCTTTAAACAGCGCTTGAATCTCTTCGGCGATCACGGCTTTAGGGTCTGGCTGCTTCTCTCCTGGACGGTGTAACTCGACCAAAGAGCGCTCTTTGAACTGCCAGTTCTGATATTGCTCTCGAATAGCTAGCCTGGCTTGCGCTTGAGGCAAGCTGGCCATATTTTCAAACCAAACCGGATTTTGCGCATCAATAAAAGGGCGAACTCGATCTCGCAATTGACCAGAAAACGTTTTAATATCTTCAGCAAGAGCCGCCTTAGACTCTTTTTTCCACGACACCTCATCATCAGACTGGCTCCCCATAAGAACTCTTTCTCTTTGAACAAGCCCATCACCATAGTCGCGCTCACGTTTTGTCATATTCATAAACGCGAGCTCATCAAGCACCATATCACGTGGATTTTGTTGCCCAGTGGAATCTCTCAGCGATTTGACATTAGACCCGCCGAAACCACTATTATCTCCACCCGACAACCAAAGACTATCTCTACGGCTCCCCATCAATATGCCATCATACTGTGGCATCACGAAACGATTACCGGCTTTCTCGCGAACTTCCCTATACAAGGCCTGCCTAGTCTCTCGAAGACGTTCGCTCATAATCCGGAGGTTTTCAGGATCATCGCCAAAACGGCCAGCATGAGCAGGGCTAAAGACAGAATCTAAGCCCGCAACAGAGGGATCAAGCAGGGGCAACCCTGTGCTCACCAAGTAATCATTTAGCTCTCTCAAGGGCTTTTCTTCACGGGCCTTTAGCGCCTCAAACAAACCTTGTTCGGCTTCAGATTTTGCAGTCTCTACAGGAATCGTGTCACCAACCGTTCCGTCATCTTGCAAGGTGTAAACTTTACCCGCTTCACGCTTAGGCGCGGTACCAGCAGCAACAGGTTTTTCATCGGCTAGCCATTGTTTAAGCGCGGCATCGCTCACCGAAGATTGAATATTTGTCTTAGCAGGCTCGGATTGAACAAGGCTTAAGTAGGTATCTTCAAACTCGGTTTTTAAACGTAGCAACGCTGGCGTTTGCGGGGTTGGCACGCCCGAAGCCACGAGATTCTGGACAAAGCCTCGCTGGGCTTTAGCTTGGTTTTCAGCAGCCTGAGTCTCAGCATCAATCCGTCGTTTAAGATCCCTGAGTTGAGCCAATAGTGCTTGCCCAAACGAACTCTTAGGTGGCGGTATAGGTGGGGAACCGTCTGCTGGCGTTCCACTTTGCGACAAATAATCCACACCCAGCCGATAAACATCAACCCCTGAGCTCTGCGCCAGCATACCAGGCAAGCTGGGTTGTTGCTGGCGTTCCAATTTGCCCGCGACAATACGCTGAGCCGGCTGGCCATCGGCATACGCCAACACCGCCCAATCCTCTTGCTTGACAGGCGCAGGTGGCTTATCACCGGGCTTAGCCTCTTTAGGCTTTTCAGCGGGTTTACTTGCCAGGACTTCAAATTTTTTAAGATCAGCCTCAGTTAGATCAGCAAAATTCACATCAACTTCAATGAGGCCATCACCCTGGCCGACAACCGTTAATTTAGCTTTGGGAAAAGCTTGCGTAAATGTTTGATCGCCGAGGTTTAATACTTTGCGTGCTGCACGAAACGCAGCCAGACCAACGTCATTTTGGCAATCGGATAAATCCACTTCTGCGTCTATGGGTAATGTGCTTAGCTGAAGCTTGTCTTGGTCATCATGACCAATTCGTTGGCGCAGCACCTCATACGCCTGGCCGTTATGTCGACCCCTAAGGCGCAAAAGCACTTTAGATTTACCTGGTTTACTTTTGTTACCTTTAGCCATGGATGATCTCCTCGCTTTATTATTCAGGTTCGCTCAACGGTTCTGGCTTAGCACCTTGTCGTGCGGCTTCTGCCGGCGGCGTGTAGTTTTTAATGGTCATTTGATGGCGCGAGCGATTATTCAACTCTCGCACTTCATACCAAGCGGCCATCGCCATTTTATCAAAACCACCGAGCTCAATATTCCAACGCCGTCTGTGCACTTCGCGCACCATGCCGCGCGCTGTATCTAAGGCATCTTTCAAACTTCTGTCATCGGCCAGTAAATCTTTCGGGCTTGCCACCAAGCAGACATCGAAATCGTAAATTTGATATTTGTCGCTCACGTCGCGAATTTTAATTTTTCGGCCTTCTTTGGCCAGACGCATATCATCGGCATTCCACACCGTGAAGGAAGCATAACGCTCAATCAGGTGGTAAATATCGGCTTTGGTGACCGGGCGCTCTAAGAGCTCGATAAAATCTTGCGGTAAGTCGCGGCCTTCTTGGAAGGCTTGCCAAATATCGAGCTGGCGTTTTTCGATTTCTTCGGGGTTCATCTGCACGCCCACCCGCAACTCGATGGGCTGGATGCACGCTTCATCATTGATATCTATCTGTAAATGAAACGGCGAGCTCACACTCGAGCCCATGCGCGGTGAGCCGCGCAACACGCCTTTGGCATCCAAGGTCACACCCTCAGGCAAAGGATCACCTTTGGCCGTGTCCAAAAGCACTTGCTCTAAATCCATTTCGACGGGTAGCGCACGGGCCAAATCAAAGGGCCGCATTTCGCGACCTTCGGTAATATACAGTGTCTTGCTGGGCAATGTTTCCATCTGTAGGATCTTTCTTACAAAATTAGTGGCTTATTTTAGCAGCTGAACGCCTAAATCGCAAGAAATTGGCGGCTTATTGAACAAAAATAGTCGCAGCCCCTAAAACAAAACCTCGACCCCGCGAGTGGCCACAAGGTTCAAGAGTTTCAAGGAAGTACCCGAGGGCTGCTTAAGACCTTGCTCCCATTGGCGTACCGTCGACGGGCTAGTATTAAGCGCTGCAGCAAACACCACCTGAGATAATCGAGAACGCAACCTTAAGCGCTTAATCATTGCGGCGGAAAAGGGCCTGAGTGGTGGCAGGCAAAATTTGTCGTATTCACGCATCTTTTTTGCATCGATAAACCCAAGCTCACACAGATCCGACGCCAACTCATGGACTGCTTTGAAGGCTTCAGCTGATAGATTTTTTTCTTTTACCATGACGATAATTTCCTTAGTTTTCCGAGTCTCACCGCCCGATCAATTTCATCGGGATTTAGTGCCAGCAGATCTTTAGCCAACAATTTAAGTACCTTTAGCGCATCAGGATTCACATTAGCCATTTCATTTTTCCCAAATGCAAAAACCAAAAAACACGCTACGTCAGAAGCCACAAATAAAAAACGATAACCGCCGCGCTTACCATTGCCCGCTTTTGGCACGCGAGCTTTAAACAAACCGGACCCTAATGAAACACAGGCAGATTCGAGAAAAGCCTTGGATAACGAGCCTAGTTGCTCAATCGACAATCTTTCTTTTTTAGCCCAGCGGATAAAATAACGAGATGCATAAACCTCCACAAACCCCCTGAAGTATATTACTAAGTGTTATAGTTGTCAACGCAGAAATGCGCTAACAACCAGAGCCGAGGGATTCGCCAGAGAGAGGGGCAAGAACAGAGGAAAAGCAAGACTAGCACAAAACGAAATCGACAACAGAACTTATTTCCGAGCACCGCCGAGATAACCCTCGGATTGCATTTCATACAAGCGACTTTGCGTGCGCTCATAGGCTTTCGCGTATTCACCCTCAGAATAAATCGCGCTAAGCGCCACATCGGATAAACACACCAGCTTCACGTGCGCATCATAGAGCACGTCAATAAAACTGATCCAACGTGAAATGTAATTATGTTTTTCTTTATCAATGGCGTGCAGGCCACGGACAAACACGGCTTCAAATTGCTCAGTAATCGCAATGTAATCGAGCTGACTGCGATCACTTTCGCACAGGGTTTTAAACTCCAAATACAGTGCAGAGCTCGACTGCCCCAGTGTCGCCAAGCTTCGCCCGACCAGGGTAATGCTGCCTTGTGCAGGCGTGACGCCATACGCATTTAAATACTGGAGAAAACGCGTTTCGTTCGCCTCATTGATAGGCGCAAGAAACACATCAGTGACATCGGATTTTTGTAAACGATAATCTTTGCCACTGTCGACCTCCAATATCGCACAATAGGTTTTGATTTGATCAATGGCCGGCAAAAACTGCTCGCGCTGAAGACCGCCCTTATACAAATCATCGGGTGGGATATTCGAGGTAGCCACCAACACCAAACCTTGCGCAAACAAGGCTTGCATCAAATGACCCAGCAACATGGCATCCACGATATTGGTCACCACAAATTCATCAAAGCACAGCACCTGAAACTCTTTGGCCATGCGTTTAGCCAGCTTTTCCACGGGGTTGCTCTCACCCTGCAAGGTTTTCAGCTCATCATGCACACGCTTCATAAAACGATGAAAATGCAAGCGAAGTTTAGGCAAGGTAAGCGCGCCAAAAAACGCATCCATCACATAGGTTTTACCCGTGCCCACATTCCCCCAAAGGTACAAGCCTTTAACAGGCGAAGCTTTGGCCATCGACCACCAAGATTTTTTAGGTGCCGTGTTTAAGGCTTCTAAAAGCTTATCCAATTCAGCAATCGCTTGAAGCTGCGCGGCGTCTTCTTGAATGTGGCCCGCGCTCACCGCGGCCTTGTATTGTGTGAGTAATACTGCGCTCATGTATTCACTATCGGCTCAAAAAAAGTTTTAATCGTTTCACGTAACGGGTTTAGATGACCGTGAAAAAAGTGACCCACACCCTCAAAGGTTTCAAGCGTGACACGCTGCGCATTTTCTTTAGCAAAAGCATACACTGCAGGCGCTGAAATCACTTCATCCTCCGTGCCTTGCGCAATCAACCAAGGACAGTTGATCGCCGTGAGCGGCGTGAAATCAAAATGCTCCATCGACGGCGCGACAGTCAACAAACCTTTGGTTTCGGGTAATTGATTGCACGCACTGGCCGCCACAAAAGTGCCAAAAGAAAATCCGGCTAGGTAAAGGTCATGATCCGGTAAAGCCGCTTTAGCCGCTGCAATCACGGCCATCGCATCCGCTGTTTCACCGATACCCTCGCCGTAACTGCCCTCGCTTTGTTCCACACCGCGATAATTAAAACGCACTGTTTTAAGGCCCAAGTCATGAAACGCCTTAGCCATGGTAAAAACGACCTTATTGCGCATCGTGCCTTGGTACAAAGGATGCGGGTGACAGACAATAGCCAGCGCATTTTTTGCCTTCTGCGGTGACAACGTTAACAGTTGCAAGCCCCCGGCCGGCCCCACCACAAACTGCTCTGTCTCTTTTTCATTAAATACTAACATCGCCTACACGCACTTAGGTAAGCGCCGCGGCTTACCAAGATCAGAAATGGCCACAAAGATTAAATCGCCTTGGGCGACTTTTTCCATTGTCCCTTCGTGCAATACACTTTCACGCACCACATCAACATGCACGGTCATTGAGCTTGCCCCTGTGTCAACAATCTCTGCGTAGAGCCTCAAAAGATCACCCACAAAAACAGGCTTAATAAAGCGGATGTCTTTAACGGCTGCCGTGGTCACAGCGCCTTGCGCACGACGCGCGGCGGGCACAGACGCAGCAATATCCATTTGCGCCATGAGCCAACCGCCAAAGATATCACCACGCGGATTCGCCGACTCCAAACGAGCGCGAAGAATTAATGTCGGTTCATTTTTTATCATTCTATTATCACCTCATTGATTAAACGGTAACAGGCTTCACCTGCTTTAAAATATTTTTGCTCAAAACGCGTCATTGGCAAAACACTAGCATCAAGCCGTGTAATACGTGTGGCGCTTTTCGGGCGTAAGCAGTGTAGCGCAATTTCCCATTCGTCTAAATACACTCGCCAATTACTTCTCACCTCAAAACGATCCGCACTATGAGCTAGCACTGGAAATACAGGATGAGCTGGCCAACGTTTTTTAAACTGCACTTTTTTAGGGTACGGATTAGGGTAAAGCAGATAATGCCAATCCGCCTTAAGTCCCGCCTCAACAAACAAACGCCAGAAGTCGCGCACGTCAGCACGAAACAGGCGCACATTATCCGGCAACTGCTTATCTGCTTTTGATAACCTCAATAAAGATTTATCCAAACCAATCACCGTGTGCTCTGAAAACTGCTCGGCTAAAATCTGACTGCTCATGCCCGTACCGCAACCGCTGTCGAGAATGATAGGCGCATCACGACGAACCATAAAGGCACGCGCCTGCTCAAACACCTCGATTTGATGCGCGGCAATGGGCCTTCGCCAAACGCTGGACTGGTGGGATTGCAGTGCAAGCAACAGCTCCTCGTGCGGGGCGATCTGCTCGCTGTGTATAGTGTATTCTGACATGGCGCCATGGTAGCAAGTTATTGGCTGGGCAAAAACTCAAATCTTTGTTACCATGCCGGGCATCTGGAGAGGTGGCCGAGTGGTTGAAGGCGCACGCCTGGAAAGTGTGTATACGCTAACCGCGTATCGAGAGTTCGAATCTCTTCCTCTCCGCCAAAATAAAGAACCGCCGTGAGGCGGTTTTTTGTTTGGGTGGAAGGAAAGGTGAGAACTCTCGCAAACGCAACGCGTTTGATCGAGAGGTCGACAAATTTGCAGGAGCAAATTTGAACGCGAAGCGCCCCGAAGGGGTGAGCCCCAGGGAGGGGGCGAATAATCTCTTCCTCTCCGCCAAAATAAAGAACCGCCGTGAGGCGGTTTTTTGTTTGGGTGGAAGGAAAGGTGAGAACTCTCGCAAACGCAACGCGTTTGATCGAGAGGTCGACAAATTTGCAGGAGCAAATTTGAACGCGAAGCGCCCCGAAGGGGTGAGCCCCAGGGAGGGGGCGAATAATCTCTTCCTCTCCGCCAAAATAAAGAACCGCCGTGAGGCGGTTTTTTGTTTGGGCGGAAGGAAAGATGAGAACTCTCGCAAACGCAACGCGTTTGATCGAGAGGTCGACAAATGTCTCAATCTAGTCAAGAAACTCAGCTGCTAGCTAACAGATTTGTGCGTCACGTGATTTCCTGAGCTGAGTCATGATCACTTTCATGGCGAAGCGAAGAAGATTGCGTGGCGTGCAAATATGGACGCTAGCAGCTGAGTTTCTTGGTTAGGTTGAGGCAAACGCAGGAGCAAATTTGAACGCGAAGCGTCCCGAAGGGGTGAGCCCCAGGGAGGGGGCGAATAATCTCGTCCTCTCCGCCAAATTAAAAGTCGCCCGTAGGGTATTACTCGCCTCCATTCTTACCGGTGGCTTTTTAAACTCATACCTTATCGCTCGCTGGCGTGTATTACTGCGAGGCCGCCATTTCTGACTAAGAAGCATGGAGCCACTATCGCTTTGTTAAACTGTATGGCGAAAAACCTCAAACCTCTAACAAATAATCATGTAACTTAGCCAGTGGTACCACATCACACTCTTTCGACAAGCGAAACTTTTCACTGCCGAAGGTGACTAACGTAATGTTTTCCACCTGAGGAAATAATTTCTTAAAGCTCGAAGGTAATTGAATGGGTTGAACGTTTTGTATGCTCATTTTAACATCTAGTGCAATCACTTTCCCAGATTGGGTTACGATGAGAAAGTCAATTTCCTCACCTTCCTTCGTGCGCCACATATAAAGCTGCCAACCCTTACCGTAATTTTGTATGAATTTAAAAATTTCAGCAAAAACCAAGGTTTCAAATAACGCGCCTGCTTGTGGGCTTGTTAATAATGGTGTGCAGTCCTGCCAACCCTGTAAACGAGCGGCCAAGCCTGTATCTAAAAAATAAAACTTAGGCGTTTTGGTCAAGCGCTTATTTAGATTACTTGCATAAGGTTTTAAGCAGTAAACCAATGTGGTTCGTTGCAAAATACTGACCCATTCCTTAATCGTAACCGCTTGAACACCGCTAGCTTTTGCAATGTTGGCATAGTCCAAGAGCATGCCCGTTCGAGCCGCTAACAAACCTAGCACAATATTAAACGCCCCTTGTTTCTGGACACCTGCACTTAACACCACATCTTTTTCAATGTAACTACGAATGTAATCATTTAAGTATTGAACAGGCGATAAAGCTGGATCAATATAAAGCTCTGGCCATCCTCCTTTGAATAAAATGCTATGAACAGGCGCCAAAACCAAGGCTTGTTGAATTTCATGCACAGTTAGCGTATTCAAATAAAAATAGCTCGCACGCCCCACCAGGCTCTCTTTGATATTCTTGTCCATCAACAACTGATTTGAGCCCGTCATGCGATACGAGGTTATTAAGGATTTTCCGTCTTTCAAGCGTTGCCTCTTTAAAAGGTCAACTTGTCGTTTGATTTCAGAGAAAAGATTAGGGACATACTGCACCTCATCCAATAAAACAGGTGGCGCGAACTGTTCTAAAAATAAGGCCGGATCACGGTTAGCCAAATTTCGTAATTGTAAATCATCAAAGGTAACTTCTTTAAACGAAGCTTCGCCAATATGTGAAAGTAGCGTGCTTTTTCCGCACTGACGAGGCCCAATAACAAACTGTACCGGCATTCTATTTTCAGCTAGTCGGGATGTAATGTCGCGCTTAATGTACATCTGACGATTGTAAGCTGACAGCTTACAATCGTCAACACGCCCCAATGGTTTCTTCGAAATTTTCTGTTGAGGCAGTCATCATAATTTGCATAGCTGGCATTAAAGAATGCCTGCAATTATTCAGATGCCTAGCGCGGCAAAGGCCAGGCATTATCAATGACGAACACATTCAAGTTTTGAGGGAAAAACTCTCCAACAAACCCAACACCTCACCCGGCATATCGTGGAATTTCTGGCCTTCAACATAGGCTAGCGCATGACGCGACCAATCAGAGCTCGGCAAAGCCTGAATAGCCGCAAGCAGTCGCTCGTTATACTCAACCTGACTAAACGGATTTTGACTGATAAGCTCGCCGGCTTTAGCCGCTGTAATATGAAACGCGTACCCACAATCTTCTGTGCACATCACCGGCAGACCGTTGACCAAGGCCTCGACCAAGACCATGCCCGCGGTTTCCTGATAAGCCGGATGCAACAAAAGATCAGCCGCCTGCATGAGCTCATACGCGCCATCGCGGTTGCCCAAAAAGCAGACACGCTCTTCAATACCCAAGGCCCGAGCCATTTTTTTAAAATAATCGAGCTTATGCGCACCCACCACTACAAGGTAGACCTTCTGATCCAAGGCTTTCGATAAATACGCCAAAGCGTGTAAATTACGATCCAAGCCTTTTCGCTGCAAATCATGCCCCACCATCAACAACCAAGTCGCGTCAGCAGGAATAGGCAAACTCAACGTTTGCCTCGCATCCGCCTTAGATATTGATTCAGCGGGCTTAGCAATCCCAGGCGGAATCACATGAAACCGCTCGTCAGGCGTTTGGTAATAATCTTGAAAAATGGTTTTTTGACCTGGGTTTAAAAGCAGAATATGCGTCTTAGAATCCTTAGCAAACACGTTTTTTTCTAAATCCAAAAACGTGCGGTAGCGCGGCAAAAGCTTTTTAAGCGCAGCATGCTTTTTATTATTTAGCTCTGCTTTAAAACAAGGATCACCCGCAAAATAAAAATCACAACCGGGCACGCGATTAAAGGTGAGCACCGCATCATGATTAGCTTCAGCCAAACATGCGCTTAACTGTTTAGAAAAATTCAAACACTGCTGATGATTGCTTGCACCCTTAGCATCGATAAGCTTCACCAGCAAACCCTTGGGCACCTCACCCTCCCAAGCCATGGTATAACACGTCACACGGTGCTGCTTGGCCAAGGCCGCTTTGGCTATTTTCAGGCAATCACGCTGCAAACCGCCATAAGGAAAATATTTAAACAAGCAAAGGGCCAGATCCATCATCAATCTCTCAACATTAATGCGGGCATTCTACTGGATTTAGCCGCACATGCCTATGCACTTGCCTTACCGCCATAACGCCGTAGACTAGCCGACATGAACAAAAGAAATCAGATTTTCTTTACAGCTTACCTTGCTGCACTTGCAGCCTTCGCGCCATTTTCAACCGATATCTATCTGGCTTCAATGCCGATTATTCAAAAAAGCTTTCACACACACGCAGCTAACGTTCAGCTGACACTGTCATTATTTTTTGTCGGCTTCGCGGTGATGCAGCTTATTTGGGGGCCGCTGTCAGACCGTATTGGCCGAAAGGCGGTCATTTTCACCGGCCTTATGACATTCATCGCAGGCTCATTACTATGCGCAGTCAGCCAAAACATCACAAGCCTAATTATCGCAAGAATCATTCAGGCCCTGGGTGCCTGCGCAGGCATTGTGATGGCAACGGCAAGCGTGAAAGATCATTTTAAGGAACCGAAAGCCGTCTCGAATGCGCTCAGTAGAATCATGAGCATCATGATGCTGGCCCCCATGATCGCGCCCATCATCGGCAGCTATTTGTTAGCTCGCATTAACTGGCAGTCGAACTTTTACTTTCTCGCCATCTACGGCGCCATGTTATTTTTTGCCACATTTTTTATTCAAGAAAGCCACCCCAAGGCAATAAGAAGACCGCTTAAAGCCAAACATTTAATCACCGCCTACATTGAACAAACAAAATCCATCCCCTTTTTACTCCCAACCCTGGCGGCTAGTACCAATTTCTCAGCCATGTTTTGTTTTATTTCTTCCTCATCGTTCATCTACATCAAACTCTACGGCTTGCCACCCAGTCAATTCGGTTACTTTTTTGCAGTGAATGCTGCAGCACTGATTCTAGGCTCTATTTCTCTAAATAGATTGAAAGAAAAACTGAGTGATCAGCACATTATGCAAATCGCCATGACATTAACACTGAGCGGCTCATGTGTGATGCTCATTGCATTAACCCTTAAACCATCGATCTTTAGCATCGCCGCTCCCTCGTTCATCGTCACTTTCGGCATCGGACTGCTTTACCCAGAGATTATTGCGCTGGCACTTAAACACGTGGTTCATCACACCGGACTGGCCTCATCACTCATTGGCACAACACGCTTCACGCTAGCTGCCATCACAGGCTTTATCATGGGCTTGGTGATAACGTATTCAGCACTACCACTGGCCATCAGCATGCTCATTCTCAATGTATTCACACTCATCCTCATGCACGCCTACAGAAAAGCAGAAGCCAGTCGTTGACTTTTCGGGCAAAAAAAGTACAATCCTCTCACGGCATTAAACACGGATACTGCATCGCAATGAACACACTCGCTTAAATCTGCCCACGCAATTGGGCAATCGACCAAGCCTAGGCTTGAACCCTCGAACCCCAATGATTTAAGAGAGACACGATGCACACCCCCATTCTTCTAAATACCATTAGCCTTTCTTTCGGCAGCCAATGTTGCTTCGATGAATTTTCAGCTGAAATTTATCCAGGCCAGCGTATTGCCATTATCGGGCGAAATGGTAGTGGCAAATCCAGTTTAATGAAACTGCTGCGCGGACAACTTGACCCCAGCAGCGGTGAAGTCATCGTACCCGAGGATGTAACGATCGGCTATGTGGAACAAACCATTGATGATTACCACGAACTTAGCGGTGGACAACGGTTTAATCAGCGTCTTTCCGAAGCATTAGCCTTACAGCCGAATGCACTACTGCTCGATGAACCCACAAATCACCTGGATCGCAATAATCGCAAAAGCTTAATACGCATGTTAAAGCACTACTACGGCACGATCATTATGATCACCCACGACAAAACTTTAATTGAACAATGCGCCGATACCTTGTGGCATATTGATAACCAACAAATCCACACTTTCTCCGGGCATTACGAAGATTATATTCAAAAAATTAAACATGCGCGTGAGCACATTGAAAAACAACTGGACCAACTCAAGCGCGAGAAGAAAGACACGCACGAACAGCTGATGAGAGAACAACAGCGTGCCACAAAGAGCAAACGCAAAGGCGAGAAAAGTGTTAGCAATAGGAAATGGCCCACCATCACTAGCCATGCAAAAGCCAGACGGGCCGAACAAACCACTGGCAGAAAAAAAGCCGCCATTGATGACAAACGACAAACACTGAACGAGCAGCTCGCTGAGTTACGCCTACCCGAAGTGATTCTACCCACATTTCATCTTGATGCAGAGCAAAGCTCACGCGGCGAAATACTCAGCGTGCGTCACGCAAGCCTCGGCTACAAAAACCAACCCTGCCTTTTAAATGATATTAACCTCAGCGTGTCAGCGAGTGAGCGCGTGGCGATCACCGGCGAGAATGGCTCCGGAAAATCCACACTACTCAAGGCGTTACTGCAAAACAAAGAAGTCAGCAGACAAGGCGATTGGCGTTTACCTGAAGCTCACGGCATCGGCTATCTGGATCAGCACTACAACACGCTTAATCAAGATCGCACAGTCATCGAAGCTTTAGAAGCACTTTGCTCGCACTGGGATCAAACCAGTATCAGGCAACACCTCAGTGACTTCCTGTTTAGACAAAATGAAGCCGTTAACACGCCTATCCCACAATTATCCGGCGGTGAAAAAGCGAGACTCTCGTTATGCTTAATTGCCGCGCGCTCGCCTAAACTGTTAATACTCGATGAAATCACGAACAACCTTGATTTAGAAACCAAAGAACACGTCACACAAATTCTAAGACACTATCCTGGCAGTTTAATCGTGGTTTCACATGACGATGATTTTCTAGACGCCCTGGATCTTGATCGGCGCTACACAGCAGAAAGCTTCAGATAGGCAGGCATGAGATTGGATTTCGATCATGCCTTTAAGACTCTGTTAAGCTAGCTCGCCTAGAATAGAATAACGTAGAAAACGGTGGTGCCAACATGGATATTAAGCAACTACATGATTACCAGCAAATCTTGGATGCGTCCAGCGACCTGATTTACTGGAAAGACAGTGAATCGAACTATCTCGGCTGCAACCGCCATATTCTGGATGCCACGCGCATCAAAAAAACCCAAGATATCCTGGGCAAAAACGATAACGAGCTTGTCTGGGCGCAGTTTAGCAAGCTGTACCGTGAAGATGAACTGATTCGGCGCGCTTACAGCTTAGGTTTTGATAAGGTCAGACCCGCGCGTTTATCGCCATCGCTGATTCGCGAAGCTTTTTGCCTGATCGATGAAAATCACTAAAACATACCTCGCCCTACTGTCTGGCATCTTTCTCGAATATTTTGACTACACGCTCTACGGCTTTTCAGCGCCCTATATTGAACACGTATTTTTCCCCACAGAGAAACCCGAAATCGCGACACTGATGATTTGGGGCTTATTTGCTGCGAGCTTTATCGTCAGACCCTTCGGCGCCCTTCTTTTCGGCCACTTAGCCGACTGCTTCGGCCGGCGAAAAGTACTCACCACCACTTTAATCATGATGAGCATCTCGACACTACTCATTGGTCTATTACCCAGCTACCAACAGCTAGGCGCGTTTTCACCTTTTTTGCTGTTACTGTGCCGAATAGCGCAAGGTTTATCTGTTAGCACCGAATACAGCGGCTGCAGCACGTATTTATTTGAAACCTTTGAAACACGAAGAGGGCTAGTCTCAGGCTTAACGACCAGCGCTTCAGGCTTTGGCATCTTCGCAGCTTCCACGCTAGTACTCGGCACAAACAGCGTATTGAGCTCGCACGCACTGGGACTCGCCGCTTGGCGCTGGCCTTTTATTTTAGCAGGCTTAATCATTGGGCTTTTAGGCAGCTATCTTCGACTCAGCCTTGTCGAGTCGCCGGCATTCTTAGCGATTCAGCAAGCACAAACCATCAGTAAACTTCCACTGCAGGCATTGATTCGCGAAAAAGGCATAAGCTTACTCACGACGATTGCTATCTGTGCTTGCACGGGGGTGGGCATTGTGATGATCGAAGTCTACCTACCCACACACCTTCAAGACCAATGGCACATTAACAAAACCAAGGCCCTATGCTTAGCCAGTGCTCTAGCCTTCACAGAAGCGTGTTTTGCGATCGCCTGGGGCGCAGCCTCTGATTACCTTGGCCGAAAAAACACGCTCTCACTTGGCGCTTTATTGCTGCTGCTAGGACTGTATCCTGTGTTGCAATTATTTAGTACAACAAACCCGATACTTTGGTTAACAGCGGTGATTATATTAGCCTGTATGCTTTCAGCCTGTGACGGGCCCATGGCCGCGTTTTTAAGCGAACAATTTCCCACACGCTATCGCTACAGTGGCGTATCTCTGGCATACAGTCTAGGTGCGGCCTTATTAGGCGGGCTCAGCCCGAGTTTATTTTTGCTGATTCAAGCACAGTGGCAAAATAATTTCTTATACTGCCTATACATCATGAGCGCAGCATTATTGATGTTACTTGCGATAAGCTTTAGTCGTTTACAGCTTGGCAAGCAAAGGCTTTAAAAACCGTCCCGTATGCGAAGCTTTGTTTATAGCCACTGATTCTGGCGTGCCTTCAGCCACGATCATACCGCCGCCACTGCCACCTTCAGGACCCAAATCCACAATCCAATCCGCGGTTTTAATCACATCGAGATTATGCTCAATCACCACCACCGTGTTGCCACGATCACGCAAGCTGTGTAATACATCCAAAAGCTGAGCGATGTCTTCAAAATGTAAGCCAGTGGTTGGCTCATCCAGAATGTACAAGGTACTGCCGGTATCGCGCTTCGATAACTCACGCGAAAGTTTCACGCGCTGTGCTTCACCGCCCGAGAGCGTTGTCGCACTTTGCCCTAAGCGAATATACGATAAGCCGACCGCCATCAAGGTTTCAAGCTTTCGGTGAATCACCGGCACGGCCTCAAAAAACACGGCCGCATCTTCCACTGTCATATCCAAAACTTCATGAATGTTTTTGCCTTTGTAGGTCACCTCTAAGGTTTCGCGATTATAGCGACGGCCCTGGCAAACATCACAGGTCACGTACACATCCGCTAAGAAATGCATTTCGACTTTAATCAAGCCATCACCCTGGCAAGCTTCACAACGCCCACCTTTAACGTTAAAGCTAAAACGCCCAGGCTTATAGCCGCGAGAACGTGCTTCTTGTGTACCCGCAAACAAATCACGAATCGGTGTGAACAAACCAGTGTACGTTGCCGGATTGGAACGCGGTGTACGACCGATCGGACTCTGATCGATGTCCACGACTTTATCGAGCATGTATAAACCATCCACCCCGTCGTGCGCCCCCATGTTTAACGCACTCGCACGATTGAGCTCAAAGGCTGCACGCGGGTACAAAGTATCGTTAATCAAGCTCGACTTACCCGAACCTGACACACCCGTGACACAGGTTAATAAGCCGATCGGAATATTTACCGTAACATTTTGTAAATTATTTTCTCGTGCATTTTTAATGGTTAACTGGCGATTGCTCACCACCGGCGTGCGCCTTTTAGGCACCTCAATTTTCCGCTTGCCGGATAAATATTCGCCAGTCAGCGAGCGCTTGGCTTTTTTAATATCATCCAAACTGCCACAAGCGACCACTTCACCGCCGTGAACGCCCGCGCGCGGCCCAATATCAATGATGTAATCAGCAGCACGAATCGCATCCTCATCATGTTCAACCACAATCACCGTGTTGCCCAAATCACGCAAGTACAGCAAGGTTTTTAACAAGCGTTCATTATCGCGCTGATGCAACCCAATGGAAGGCTCATCGAGAATATACATCACGCCCACTAAGCCTGAACCAATTTGGCTGGCTAAACGGATACGCTGCGCCTCACCACCGGATAAGGTCTCCGCACTGCGATCCAGTGTTAAATAATCCAACCCCACATCAATTAGAAAACCCAAGCGCGCTTCAATTTCTTTTAAAATGCGGCTGGCGATTTCTTTTCGGTGACCGGTCAGCGCGAGCGACTGGCAATAAAGCTGCGCGTCTCTCACCGATAAAGCACTTAAATGGTGCAGCGGTAGTTTTCCGACAAACACATGCCTAGCCGCTTGATTCAAGCGCGCGCCACCGCAGGTGTCGCAAGCGCGAGAAATCAAGTACTTCGCAAGCTCTTCACGCACCGCAATAGAGTCAGATTCGTGGTAGCGACGATACATATTCGGGATCACACCTTCATACTTTGACTTACGATCACGTATCGTTTTTGAATCAAACGATAAAGCAATCTTTTCATCGCCACTACCGAACAAAATCACGTCTTTAATTTTCTGCGGCAATTTTTTATACGGCACTGTCATATCAAAACCGTAATGCGCGGCCAAAGACGACAACAAGCCGTAGTAATACACATTTTTACGATCCCAACCACGAATCGCGCCGCCCGCTAAGCTTAAATTTTCATCGTGCACCACACGCGACTCGTCAAACACTTGCTCTACGCCCAAACCATCGCAGGTTTCACACGCACCCGCAGGGCTATTGAATGAAAACAAACGCGGCTCAAGCTCTGTTAAACTATAACCACAATGCGGACAAGCATATTTGGCTGAAAACAAGAGCTCTCTGTTATCATCCATCAACAACACTTTTGCCAAACCTTGACCCAACTCAACCGTGGTTTCAAACGACTCGGCTAAACGTTGCTGCAAATCCGGTCGGACTTTTAAACGATCGACGACCACTTCAATGTTATGTTTTTTGCGAAGGTCTAAGCTTGGCACATCATCCAGCTCATACACCTCACCATTCACACGCGCACGCACAAAACCTTTGGCTTGCAATTCTTGAAATAACTTCACGTGCTCACCTTTGCGGTTTTGCACCACAGGGGCGAGCAACATGAGCTTCGTGTCTTCAGGCAGGCCCAACACCGTATCGACCATTTGACTGATCGTTTGCGCCTCTAAGGGTTCATCGTGCACAGGGCAGCGTGGCACGCCCACACGCGCATACAATAAACGCAAGTAATCATAAATTTCGGTAACTGTGCCCACCGTGGAGCGCGGATTGTGCGAAGTGGATTTTTGCTCAATAGATATCGCTGGCGACAAGCCTTCGATTTGCTCGACATCCGGCTTTTCCATCATCGATAAAAACTGGCGAGCGTAAGACGACAAAGATTCCACATAACGACGCTGGCCTTCGGCGTACAAAGTGTCAAACGCCAATGAGGATTTACCTGAACCAGATAGCCCTGTGATCACAACCAATTTATCGCGAGGAATGCTTAAACTGATATTTTTTAAATTGTGGGTTTTCGCACCCTGGATGTGAATGTGACTCATGGTACACTCCAACAAAGAAGAGCGGGATTATAACATAATCGACATTTGAAGGCGAAGGCTCTATGCTGTGTTTGTCATTATTCAGATCCCCATCGCGCAAAGAAAAATACCATTTCTCAAAGAGATGCGTCGATGCATGAGATCTTGGTGGCTAGGGCCTGTGTTTTTATTTTAGCCTTGATTGGGCTGTTGATCTTTGTCACACTACCCGCAGCTAAAAACGTCACACTGTGTGGCCAAGACAAACTAAAATCCGAGCGTTAAAGAAAACCCTTTACCTCAAGGAGACGAGGGGTTTTTATTTTTCCAGACGATTTTGCCTATGCGGGAAATCCGCATGGGGTATTAGTGAAGCATGTTATGTTAAAAAAACAGCTGGCTTATTTTGCAGTGAATCTAGGCAAACTCGCGCGCAGAAATGCAAGCGCTGGCCTGCTCTTACTCATCAGTATTTCAATGATGGCCCTAAATGTAACACTGCGAAATTTGTACGAAAACTTAGCAGAACCTGAATGCAATACTGGCTGTAGTTTCATTTTACGCTACTGGGCCTCGTGCGCACCTGTAGTTTCAAACTCAATCATCATTAATTTACTCAATATGTTTGATGCTTTCATTTCTTTTTTTACACTGGCTTTTCCCATGGTCATGGGGTCAATTCTAAGCAGGGTTTTTTACATGCTTTCAACACCCTCAGCACGCCATTATTTGGAGGAAATCAACTCAAGCCTTGCGAGCTTTGCCTGTGTGCGCCTCATAAAAGGCAGAATTAACACAATGATTCACACAGGCAACATAGGCACACTAGGCTCACTGACCAAACGCCCAGTACTAGTATCAGAAACTTGTGCGCTTAGTGAAACAGCTGGATTTCCCTCTGGCCATGCGTTTACCGCAGTGCCTGAAGCCATAGAAAACGCCAGCGCTGCCGTCTCAGTCACACAACATCAAAGCAGGCTGGCATTAGCCAAACATCGTATTGGACTTGTCTTATCGACCTATGCTGTTTTTACGCGATACGCCTTGGGTTGGCACACCCCCATGCAACTTTTTTTGACCGGTATTTTATCATCCTTATTTTTTACTCTGTATAAAATAGCAAAAAATTTACTCCTCTCGGCAGGCTTATCCCGCCATACATTAGAACTTACCATCAACTATCTTAGCCATGTAGCTATTATTGCAAGCAAACACGCGTTTTTTCCTGAGCTATGGCCAGATTTTATAGGCGGCCATATCTTGAGAAACCCAGCTTTACTCTATTGCCTCGCCCTAACGATTAACCTTTTTTTAGACATTGGTATTTATTTCTCAAAGGGAAACGCATTGCCGAGCGCCTCTGAAAAACCCAAGCTTGCTTGAAAACTTTGACTATCGACAAAGCTAGCGGATTCAACTACAGTTAGCCCTTTGTAGATAAGCGGCAATAAAACATGAATTCACAGAAGGTAGAAAAAGTCTCGCCACTTCAGGCGCTCTTTAACATGCCAAAAGGCGTGGTCGCTATTTACTTCATCCAACTTTTCTCAACCTGCAGCTTTGCCGTTTTATTTGCATCACTGGTCTTGTACATGCGCCAGAAGCTTGGCTTACCGAGCACAGCAGCTAACACACTCACGGGCGTGTACTTCGCTTACAACTTTGCACTGCATTTATTATCGGGTTTTATCGGCGGGCGACTCTTTAGCTACCGCGGGCTCATCACCATCGGCATTGTTTTTCAACTCATTGGCTGCTTGTTTTTATCGCACCCCACCATTAACGCGCTTTACTACGGTCTAACCGGCATGCTGGTCGGTACCGGCACGATTGTCACTTGCATCAACATGAGCTTGTCACAATTGTTTAAATCGGACGACCCACGCCGCGAAGCCATTTTCTTTTGGAACTATAGCGGCATGAACATCGGTTTCGTGCTCGGCTTTAGCTTGGTGGGTTACTTTCAAATGTCGGTCAACTATTCAGAGTTGTTTATCGCCTCAGCCTTAATCAACATCGTTGCAGGCTTTTGTCTCGCCATTAACTGGCGCACCATGAAAGACAAGCACACTATCTACGCAGAACGTAGCTTGAGCGAGAAGCGCCGCTCACGCCTACTGGGCTTACTGGTCATTGCTATCATGCTGCCCTCTTTGCATTATCTTTTGCAACATGCTCGCTTAAGTGATGACATCGTACTGACCTTCGCCGTGTTCATGTACGGCTGGATTTTATATCAAGCCTTTCGTCATCAGGGTCGAAAACGCAGCAACCTACTGGCTTTCTTTTTATTGCTCTGCGCCGCCTTGATGTTTTTCATCATCTATCAGCTTGCGCCGATGGGCATCACCTTGTTTGCCCAATACAATGTCAACCGCCATGTGATGGGTGTTGATATTATGCCGGGCTGGATTCAAAACATTAACTCGCTCACCATCATTATCGGCGGACCCTTATTGGCCATATTTTTCAAACGTCTTCGAAGCAAAGGTCGACGCATTACTGTGGCTCACCAGTATGCTGCCGGCCTGATCTTTTGCGCGCTTGGTTTGTTTTTTATTCCCTGGGGTATCAAAGCAGCCAGCCATGCCGGTTATGTGACTTTTTATTGGTTGTTCTTCTACTGTATTTTCCAGGCGTTTGCCGAGCTTTGCATTTCACCCGTGGGATATTCTATGGTCGGGCTTTTAGTCCCTAAACGTTTGCAAAGTATCACCATGGGCACCGTGTTACTTAACACGGGTGTAGCCGCGGTGCTCGCCAGCAAACTTTCAAATTTGGCGCTCGGCCCAAGCAAAAGCCATAATCCTTTGGTTACCAACCCAAGCTTTAGCCACGTGTTCACCACGCTGGGCTGGACAACATTAGCTTTTGCTGTTGTTGTAACCTTACTCATTCCGCTCTTTAAACGCTGGATTACGCCGCTGTCGGTATCGAATTAGCCATCAGTCATCGACTGCCAACTAAATCACTGCCACACAAGCGCAGCTTAGAAACATGGGCCCGTCGCTGTAGTGAAACGAAGGTGAACACTAGCAGCGTAGCAGCTGACACCCCCGCCTCAAACTGCTATGATCCAGCCTGGAAAAATACTCAAACAGAGATTGCATGAACCCACAAGAACGCCTATCCGTCCAATCCATTGCCCTAATTTATGCCTTTCGCATGATGGGGCTGTTCATGATCTACCCCACATTCTCTTATTTCGCGAAAAGCCTACCGGGTAGTACGCCGTTTTTGATTGGCTTAGCGCTCGGTATCTACGGTTTAACGCAAGCCTTGCTGCAAATTCCTTTTGGCACACTGTCTGACCGTGTCGGACGCAAGCCGATCTTATTCCTTGGGCTAGCTTTATTTGCCCTGGGCAGCTTGATTGCCGGCAGCTCGCACAGCATGACCGGTATCATCGTCGGCCGCGCGGTGCAAGGTGCGGGCGCCGTGGGCTCAACGCTCACCGCACTCGTCGCTGATAGCACACGAGATGAACACCGCCTAAAAGCCATGTCGATTGTGGGCATGACGATTGGCTTATCGTTTTGTATCGCATTAGTCCTCGGGCCTTTATTCAACGGCTGGATCGGCATCTCGGGTATCTTTGACCTCACCTGCGGCCTGGCCTTATTAGCCATGCTGATTCTTTGGTTGCTTGTGCCCAGCAGCAAGCAAATCAAACGCCATAGAGACACGCGGGTGAACAGCAAAAGCTTGTCTCGCATGATTCGCCACCCTGAATTACTGCGCCTGGATATCAGCGTGTTTTTATTGCACGCTACACTCACCGTCACCTTTCTCGCACTGCCAATCACCTTGCATTTAAATGCGGGCTTGTCGCTGGGGCATGAATGGATAGTGTATTTGCCGGTGATGATTTTATCCTTCTTTGGCATGGTGCCGATGATTATTTTGGCCGAAGCACGAGACCGCATGAAACAGATGATGATTCTAGCCATTGTTTTTATTGCTCTGGCTCAAGGCTTGTTATGGCCTTTGCATAGCTCGAGCTTCTTAACCGCCGTGCTATTGTGGTTTTATTTCACAGGATTTATTTTCATGGAAGCGAGCCTGCCTTCCATGGTCTCCAAAACCGCGCCCTTAGCCGGAAAAGGTGCGGCACTCGGTATTTTCTCGACCTCACAATTTTTAGGCATCTTTTTTGGTGGGCTTTTGGGGGGTGCGATTTTCCACCAAGGGGGCGTGGACACCCTGTTTATTTTCGGCCTAATCCTTGCACTGCTTTGGCTCGTTCTGGTAATCTTTATGCCGGCTGTTCGCCACTTAAGCACAAAAATCTACCACCTTCCTGAGCACCATGACGCACTCGATACTCTGTGTAAAAAAACCCAGGGCATCGATGATTTTGTCATCGACAATCAGGAAAAGACACTATATCTTAAGGTCGATAAACGTGTGTTTGACGAACAGACATTTACTCAATCGATGAATCAAGGAGCATAACATGTCAAATGGCAGCGTAAATAAAGTCATTTTAATTGGTAACCTCGGCAACGACCCAGAAGTTCGCTACATGCCTAACGGCAATCCTGTGGCCACACTTTCCATCGCTACCAGCGCCTCATGGAAAGATCGGGATTCTGGCGAAAAACAAACGCGCACCGAATGGCATCGCGTGGTTTTGTTCAATAAGCTGGGTGAAATTGCCGGCCAATATCTTAAGAAAGGCAGCAAGGTTTATATCGAAGGCGAACTTCGCACACGTAAATGGCAAGATAAAAGCGGGCAAGATCGCTACACCACAGAAGTTGTTGGCAATGAAATGCAAATGCTTTCCGGTCGTGGGCAAGAAGGGGGAGCGCACAGCGGTAACGCGCCATCACAAAGCGCGCCACAACACAGCGCACCTGATGCCGGTGAATTCGACGACGACATTCCTTTCTAGCCGCCAAGTCGATCGTCAGTATTTTTTTAGGGCTCTTTTTTGAGCCCTTTTCATTGAGAAAAGACGTTTACGGCTCTAAGTCAGGCGATACACACGCGCAGCATTATCTGCAAAAATCGCTTGCTGCTCTGATACGCTTAGCTCCTGACTTCCAGATTTAGTGCTGGATTTTCAGTTCCAACAATTCAAGGATTTCTGGAAGTTCTGAGGGCATAGGCGATCGTGCAATGCGTTCCTTTTTACTCGATGGGTCTCTTAGATGTACCTCT
>Ga0210019_1000136_pt1 | contig 97638 bp, 90 predicted proteins | sample CryGeyCG2114_020_2_FD_183969 | JGI IMG/M metagenome (GOLD analysis project Ga0210019, IMG submission 183969) | Groundwater microbial communities from aquifer - Crystal Geyser CG11_big_fil_rev_8/21/14_0.20 (SPAdes) (version 2) | ecosystem: Environmental > Aquatic > Deep subsurface > Groundwater ...
TCTTCTCAGTTGCATTTAAAAGTCCAAGCTTATAACCACACTCCCCGGAAGTGTCTTGGTTATCGAACTCCTGCTGAGGTCTTCTTGAACCAAGTGTTGCACTTCGAATGTGAATCCACATCCCCGCCTGCGCGAGGATGACAACAAAATGTGAGAATGATGATAATGAAATGTGTTTCACAACCTCTTCGGAATTTTTACTTTTTGCAGCTTTTTCTTCAGCGCGAAGTAGACTTCAACTGGGCGGCCTTCAGCTTTCCAGGCATCTACAAAAAGTTCGCGGGCTTGTTTTTTGGTGAGCACTTTATCCATCAGGGCATAGTAGAGTTTATCGCCAAGGATATAGCCAATAGCATGGGTAATGGCGATGAAGAGATCAATGCGAACGCGAAACAGTTCTGTAAACTCTAGGGGCTGTCCTTTTTTTTCCATGTTTAAATATTCAACTACATAATGGGCGGCCTCGTGCTCTGTTGCCCTATTCATAGGCACTTCAGAGGAACGGAAATACTGCACAAGTTCACGAAATTCATGATCATGAAAACATTTTCGTTTGTGATTTATAATTTTTGAACCAAAAAAACCTAAGGCTTCGTGCAAAATGTTAGCATAAAAAGCATCCACCAAATCTCTGGGTTCTTCGTCACCAGAAAGAATATGCTTGATACAATGACTTGCTTCTTCAGCAGCGTGATTGAGAGATAAGTTAGAAAGATAAACAAAACGCGCTTTAGCAATATAATAACTTTCGCTGGAAAGAATTTGCTCTTTGATGGTTTCGATTTCGTCTTTGGTAAAGCGTTTTGTAGCGCGAAGTTTTTTCAGGAAACTCAAATCACCAGCAGTAAAAATTTCAACTGATTCCAAATCTTCTTCCGAAATGCTTAAGTTTAGAAACTTGCAAATCTGCTGAACCAAATCGATGAAGCTGTGTTTTGCATCTGCATAATCAATTTCACCCTCTTCGTGCTCCAGCCAGTTGATATAGGAACGCTGGCAAACCACAGGTGGCGTATGCATGCGGCAGAAACTGTTTTCATTAATTTGCACTACTTCAACTCTGTCGTACGCACCCTTCTCTGCAAGTTTCCAATAAATACTTTCGCTGTTTTGATAGAGAATCAAATCTGATTTTTCATTTTTCTTTTTGGCTTTTAAGATTTTTTTCACATCTTTTGGCAAATGCTGAGGTGCAATGTGCAAGTCTCCGATAAAGACAAACAGCTTGTCGTTGGGATGCTGATCCATAAGATCAACCAGCAATTTTGCTGTAGCTTCATCACGCTTTTGAACACTTGAACCATTTTTTGCGGCATCAATCGCCTTGATGGGAATGTTGTGATATTTACAAAAATCAAAAAGAGGCTTGAAGCTATCCCACAAATCAAAAACCCAATGTTCTTGGAGTTTTATTTTTTTCAAAAAGAGAGCTTCTGAAATTTTTCCTGCAAGGTATTGATCCAAAACCTTTTGATGTTTTGCATGCAAGAGCTCTAAACCAACGACAAATGATTTCGTTTCTTTTGAAACAAGTTTGAGAACACGAAGAAATGAACGCTGAGATTGATTGCACGTGTGATAATCGCCAACGTAGATAATATCTGCCTTTAAGACGGCTTCAATCATTTTTTCTGGCGTTACTGCTTTTTGATATTTCGAAACATTTCTTTTGTATGTTGCTTCATATCGATCAAATGCAGGTTCTTTGACCAAAATTGAATCTTCGATCTGCCTTTTATTTCGAAAAAATAATTTTTTTTGAAGTTGAAGTAACTCTTGTCGTGGCGAAAGGGTCAAAGTGAACTCCCATACATTTAGGGTGTATTGACAATTAGCTTTCTGTCATTCTGAGCAAAGCGAAGAATCTACTATATTTGCGAGGAGATCCTTCACTACGTTCAGGATGACAATTGTGAATAGAAAAGGTTGTTAGATCAATACCTAGTCTTTAATTGTCAACACGCCTTAGTAATTAAAAATTATGTTGAAAAACCCAATGTCAATCCTAGCAAGTAATTGTTCCGATCGCCGGGAAGAAAATTGAACTGATTCACACGTTCGTAGCCAGCTTGCAATGCCCAGTTTAAGCGATCAAACCATTCTTGATGATACTCCATTTGTAATCGGTATCTCTTTTCATGAACCAGATTTCCGTCTGTTCGTCTCTCGTATGCCGTACTCAATTTTGTCCACTGCTTAGGACTTACAAAATATCGATGTGTAAGGTAAACGCCGTTTCCATTCGTCCCAATTGAATGGCCAATGGATTGTCCACGATAATATAAGCCTGAAGGATAGCTTCCAGCATAAGCAATGGCATTCGTTCTTGCCCATTCAAGGCTGAGGTCCGATTTTTCACTCCCCGCAAAACGCGGTATAGCAACACCTGCTAGCTGCAAGATATCTCGTTTATTAATGAGAACAGGGTCACAGCAATCTTCCCAATATCCTTCCACGTAGGTTTCAAGCTCAAGCTTTGGAATACGCCAACGAAGTTCCGTAATAAATCCTCGGTTCACTTTCCCATTTCCAGATCCTGTCAGTTCATCTGAAAAATAATTCAGCGGAGACCAACTTCCTCTTCCCTCACCTCCAAATTGAATCACCTGCCCCAAACCAAACTCAAAACGCTTGTGGGGTTTGAAGGAAGTTTTTATTCCCTGAAGAATGGAATAGGGAAAAGTTCGATTGCTATCAAGAAAGGTGAGAAAAAAATCAGTTCTAGTTGGGCCAAGGTGTTTGAGAAAACCCGGCAGAAGAACGGGATGACTATTTGCAACTCTGAAAAGATAATAAGGTCTTGTGTTCCCAGAAAGAAGCATGGAGCCACTTTCACCTTGTCCCCATCGCACCGTGTCGGCACCAAGTTCGATCTCCAGTTTTTGTGCGTTAAATTTAAGGTAGGCACGTTTTACATAAGCATCTATTTTTTTTTCGGTGCCCAGAGATTCTGAAGAGAGCAAAAGTGTGGGTTCAAAATTAAAACTGACCCAAGAATATGGAGACCCCTTCACTCCCGCTGAAAGAGAACCATGATGACCTCGATCAGAAAAATCCCCTTCACGCTCAGCCAAAAGAGGATTGAGTCTTGCATTTGTAACCCAAGGAATACCTCGCGCGTAGGAATTGGTATAAAGATATTTTGAAGTCAAACTTACCTTGGGCTCACGCGAAAGCTCTAATTGCTTTTGCAAAAGTTCAGCATAAACTTTACTTTCTCCGCTAAACTCATAGCCCTGCAACGCTGCTAGAACAGCACCTGCTGAGACCTTCTTTATTCCACGAATCCAAGAAATCTGAGGATTAAGATCTGCCAATCGTTGAATCCAAATATATTCAAGGTTAGTGGGGTCAATATAATATTCGTTCCCCGCGGGTTTCTCTTCAGTTCCGGCCTTATATGAAGTAAGCCCCACAAGGGCAAGATTGAGTGAGCTCACAAGCGCCATCGCAACATTTCGAAAAGTGTGATCACCAACGGCATAAACTCGTGGTGCATAGAAACTGATGCTAAAAAAAGTGGTGATGATTAAAAAAAAGAGTTTTCGTTTCATAAAGAGAGGCGGGCATTTTCTTTTTGAGCTAGGGGAATATAGTCTGTTTTAGAAAGGCGGTAATACTCTTCCAAAATTTCTTCAATCAGTGGCGACCATCTGTGTTTACCGGCGTATGCTATAGAATTTTCTCGAAGCCGTGAGCGAATAGAGGAGTCAGAAATAATCCACTGAAGTTTTCGTGCTAACGCAACATGATCTCCATTTGGGAAAAGAAGCATGCCGCTCCCATAGGCTGCTTGAACAAGTTCAGAGGAACCTCCATCGTCACTGGTTATTACCGGCAGCCCTGAAGCCATAGCCTCCAGAATAGCATTGCCAAAGGTTTCCGTGTCTGATGGGTAAACGAAAATATCTGAAGAAGCATAAACTTTGTTTAAAATGTCACGGCTAATGTGGCCCAAAAAACGAGCGTTCGGAATATGACGTCTTAGATATGACTCCATCGCACCTTGCCCTGCAAAAACCCATACAATATTTTCATGTGTCTTTTTTAAAATTTTGGAAGCTCGCGCCAATTCTTTGAGGCGTTTCTCTTTTACCAAGCGTCCAGCATATAAAATAATGACGCTCTCTTTTTCCGCTCCCATTTTTTTTCTCCATTCTAAGGAACAATGTTCGGGAGAGAAAAGTTCGGGCTCCACACCTCGTGCCCACTGCTTCATGGGTGGACAAATGTTATGGTCATGTAATTCGCGGATGATATGCTGAGTTGGCACCAAAAGAAGATCAAACTTATTATAAAATTTTTGAAGCAAATGTTTTGCGAGTGGAACAAGAGGCAAAGCGTAAAGAGAAAACAGTTTCGTAAGGTGACTGTGATAAATGCCGATCAAGGGAATTTTTTTTGCGCTGGCATACATGGCGCCAACGTGCCCCGCTCTACACGGTGTTGAGACATGGATAACGGTTGGAGCAAATTCGTCGAGCCGTTTAAAAACAGGGCTTTTTCTACTGAGGCAAAGACGATAATCCCAGTATAAAGGCCAAGGAATACTTGAAAGCTTAAAACGCTCTCCGTATTCGTAGTTCCAGATTTCATCAAATTGAGTGCTTAAAACTAAAAAAGGAATTTTTCTCCGTTCAAGTTCATCCGTAATTTTTGTGAGGGTCTTCGTTGCTCCGTCATAAGCTTGGCGAAAGTTAAACGCGACAATAGCCACGCGAGGTTTTGGTTTTGAACTTGTCATAGGCGGCAGAAAATGTCACAACTTGCGCGCTTTGTCAAAAGCCATTGATTATAAGTATTTGCAGCCACTATGAACTTTCAAAAGAGTATAACAATTTGCGACATCACAACTTTTTGGTCTGAGAACGGCGGCGGCATACGTTCTTACTTAACGGCAAAGCAAGCTTTTTTTCTTCAGCATCCTTCTCTTAAACACATTTTAATTATTCCAGGAAAATCCAACGAAGTGATTGTGTTGAAGAATACGAAAATCTATATTTTAAAAGCTCCTTATTTTCCGTTTCAACAATCATATCGTATTTTGTTTCGCCCGTTTGCCATACGAGAAATCTTGCGCAAAGAACAGCCGAACATCATTGAAGTGGGAAGCCTTTACTTCATTCCTTGGATTTGTTTTTGGGCAAGTCGAAAACAAAAAGTAAACATTGTTACTTACTTTCACTCCCACATTGTAAATTCCTACATATCACCTTTCTTCCAACGTTTTGGCACTTCTCTTCATCGTTTTGCAAAGCAAGCAGCTTGGAAGTATTTATCCTCTCTTCATCAAAAGTTTGATCATGTGTTTGTTGCTACTTCATTTCTTGAACAAGAATTACAAGATCATCAGATCAAAAATACTTCTGTCGTGCCACTTGGAGTGGATCACGCTGTTTTTTTTCCAGCTGAAACAGAAAAAGAGCCAAGACATCATCTCTTGTTTGTTGGTCGTTTGAATAAAGAAAAAGGTGTTGATTTTCTGCTTCAAAGCTTAGACGACATTTTCGCTCACAATGATTGCACGCTTACTCTTTTAGGTGCTGGCCCAATGAGAAAAGAAGTTGAGGAGGCACAAAAGCAATTTCCGTCACTTGTTTATCTTTCATCAATAAAAAATAAAAGTGAACTTTTAAAACTCTATCAAAAAGCCGATATTTTTTTAGTTCCTGGAACTGCAGAAACGTTTGGTCTAGCAACCTTAGAAGCCATGGCCTGTAAAACTGCAGTTGTAGCTCCAACAGAAACCACGAGTGAGCTTTTTACTTTGGAGGGCGCTGGAGAAAGTTATCAAAAAAATTCAAGCCGTGACTTCGCTGAAAAAATACAAACTGTTTTGGCTGAAAAAGAGAAATATAAAACTGCAGCTCACAAAGCTTCGCAAAATTTTTCTTGGAATAAAACGTTTGAAAAAATCTTATTTATTTATCAAAACCTTGAGCAAGAAATATGAAAACAAACTGCCTCATTTCACTTCACGATGTCACACCTTGTTTTGCTAGCGAAGTAAAAACAATGGTAGATACGCTTCATCAACTCAACATTTCTCGTTTTTCACTTTTGGTCGTGCCTTTTTATCATCAGCAGTACAAACTTTCTGACTTTCCAGATTTTGTTACCTCCCTTCAAGAACTTGAAGCATCGGGCGCCGAAATTATTCTGCATGGCTTTCATCACCTTGAACTTACTCCAAATACAAAAGCGTTCCATCGCTTTGCCACCGGTGGTGAAGGTGAATTTGCTGAACTTGATCAAAAAGCTACAAAACATTTATTGCAAGAAGGCTTGGAAGAACTTCATCGCTGCAAGCTTTCACCAAAAGGATTTATTCCACCGGCTTGGCTTGACAACCCTCACCTTTTAAACGAACTTTCACAGCTTGATCTTCACTTTAGTGAAACGCATTTTTATCTCCACGAAACAAAAACGAAACAAAAAACATTTTCACCGGTTATGACTTACATTCACCGAAAGCCTATCAGACGTGAACTTGCCATACTCTACAACGCATTTCTAAAGCATACTTTTCCTTTCTTTTCCTTTCCCAGAATCGCACTTCATCCTCCTGATGTGAGAAATAAAAGAATATGGAATCAAATGAAATCTACACTTCGTTTTCTAAACCAAAAAGTTGATTTTATCAGCAACTCAGACTTGATACATTTTCATGACTAAACAAAAATGGAAAAAAATATTTCAAGTTTTTTTAGGAATTGCAGGTATAGGCGGTTCACTGTCTACCCTTGTCTTTTTCATGGTATCGAATACCTTTTCGTTTCCGCCACTTAAAATTACTCTTCTCATTTCTCTTCTTATTATTATTGAAATTTTAGCCAGAAGCCTACGTCTGAAAAAACTTCTTTCTTATAGCAAATTTTCACTTCCACTTTGGAAAAGTATCAAGATCAACCTTGTCGGCGACGTTTTTGCTTCAATCACCCCAGCGCGAGTTGGTGGAGAAATTTCAAGAGCAAGCTTTTTGCAAAAACACTGCAACGGCTTGAAAATGGCTTCATTTAAACTTGTTGCGGAAAACGCAAATGATTACATTTCACTATTTTTTCTAGTGGCTTTGTTTGGATCTTATCTTCTCTTCACTTCCACGGAAGCGTTGATGCAAAAAAATATTTTTGTTGCTCTGCTTGTTTTTGGTCTTATTATTTCTTCCCTCACTGGAGTTCTGTTTATTCTTGTTCGAAAAAAAATTCTTCCTCGGAATTTTTCACATTTTAGCTACAGACCCGAACTTCTTCTTTACACTTCCATCCACCACATTATTCGCATTGGAATGCTTCCTCTTCTTTTAAGTTTTTTTTCTTCATCACTTTTTGATGCAGCAACATTTGCCTGGTCATTCTTTTTTATTTATGCTTTCAACCTGCTTCCTTTGCCTAGCGGCGGCGGAACCATTGAACTGAGTTTCACTCACATTTTTGATAACGCGTTGGGAAATAATCTTGCAACTGCTCTTATTTGGTGGCGGATGTTTTCGCATTATAGTTACGTTATTCTAGGAAGCGCATTCCTTTTGGGTGACCTGTGGAAGAAAATAGGAAGTCATGAAAAAGAAACTTGATTACTTCTATAGGAAAATTGGAAAGTGGATTTTTAATCACCTTAAAACAGTGTTGCTTATTTCTTGTTTTTTATTTCTTACCTCCAGTTTTCTCACAACAAAAATTAAAATCAAAGCAGATCTCAAAGGCCTACTCTCTCAAGATGCTCCCAGCGTTGTAGGTCTTGAACAATTAGAAAAAATATATGGTGGAGTAAATTCTTTAATGATTGGTATTGAGACTCAAGATGAAAACACCGCAAAGTCCTTCATCGACCAACTTGCCGCCGAACTGCAAAAACAAAAAGATGTAAAATATGTAGAACACAAACGCCCTCTTGATTTTTTTCATAAGCACTATCCTCTTTACCTAGAAGCTGCTGATTTAATAAGCATTAGAGAGCGATTAGAAAAAAAATGGGAGGAAATGAAACAAGGTGCGCATCCTTTTTTTGACAGATTCTTTTTTACCCTAGAAGAAAATGACAGCCTACACTTTGATGACATCATTGAAAAATATAAGGGAGAACTTGGTGCAAGTAATAACTCTGAATACTTCCAAAATGGTGAAGGCTCTCTCTTTGCCCTTCTTGTTCGCCCCACTTTTTCAAGTACAGACTTCGAGCACTCCAAACGCTTTGTGCATGAAATAAAAGAAATTGTAAAAAATCTTCACCCGGAAACCCATGGCATTTCAGTATCGTATGGCGGTGAATATCAAACCATGATCGATCAAGATCAACACCTCAAAGCAGAAATCGCCACCATTTCTCTTCTTGTTCTTTTTGCACTTATTTTTTCCATTATCCTTTTCTACCGCAGAATAAGTGCCATTCCACTTATCACCCTTCCCTTACTCGCAAGCATCGCTTCAACGGGAGGAGTAGTTTATCTTCTTCTTGGTCACGTTAATCTCATCACAAGCTTTAGCGGACCAATACTTGTTGGGCTTGGAAGTGATTATGGCATTTATCTTTTAGCTCGCTATTTCGAAGAAAAAAAACAAGGCCGCACAGTAAAGCAATCTTTCTTTAATACTTTTTACCACACGAGCCGTTCCATCAAAACTTCTGCGCTCACAACACTAGCAGCGTTTGCGATGCTTTGTTTTTCATCGTTTAAAGGTTTTTTTGAATTTGGCCTTATTGGACTTACAGGGATTCTCTTCACACTTTTTTGGATGCATTTTTTGCTTCCAGCTTTGATTTTAATTTTCGAAAGAAATAAAATTTTCGCGTGGGAAGAACGATTCTCTCCTTGGTCGATCAACTTTCAGTTTAAAGAAAAAACTTCTCGCTTTGCACTTCTTCTTGTCAGTGTTTTTATTGTTTTGCTTATCATTTCTCTTTCGCAATTTCAGCACATTGCAAAACTAGAATATGATTTAAGCAAATTTGAAAACCAAGAACTTCCCTCGTATCAAACTGATAAAAAAATTGCACCACTGCTTGGAAACGAGCTTCGTCCTGCAGCGATCATTGTTTCTAAAGAGGATGAAAAAAAAATCATCGAACAAGCAAAGTTGAGTATAGCTATACCAACTCAGTTGCAGATGATTAAAAAGGTGATTGCTCTCACAAGTGTAATGCCATCACTGTCTCTTCCACAAAAAAATGAGATCCTCCACATTCAAAAACTCCTAAAAAAAATGGACCTCAAACTCAGCGGTGATGAAAAAACTTTTCAAGACGCATTTCTTCATTTTGACACCCAGAAAAATATTAAATACACAGACTTACCACCTTCATTGAAAGCAAATTTTCTCCCGGAAAAAAATGATAAAGGGCTCATCTACGCCTTTCCAACTCAGGCAAGAGACAGTGCTGAAAAAGTAGATGCATTTGCCTATCAGCTTGAAACACTCCTGGCGCAAACTCAATCACAAGGAGTTATTGCGAGCGATATCTTAATTATTCGAGACATCATGAAGATTATTAAACGTGAAGCTCCATACCTCTTATTTGCAATGTTCCTCACCACGTTTTGCTTTCTTTGCATCGAATTTAAGAACATTTTTACGGCCGTGCTTCTTTCAGCATTTTTAATAAGTTCATTTCTCTTACTTTTTCTTGGAATGCATCTTTTTCATTTTCGGTTCAATTTTTTCAACCTTGCTACTATTCCTATTATTTATGGAGCTGGTTGCGATAGTTTTATCCACTATTACCATCGACTCTTGGAAGAAAAAGGACGGATTATTTCCACACTCAACCACATTGCGCCTTCTGTTCTTTTTGCAAATTTCACCACCATGATTGGTTTTGGAGGACTTATTCTCAGCAACAACCAAGCCCTCGCTTCAATAGGGTGGATCACATTAATAGGCATGATTTCCGTGAGTCTCACTGCACTTCTCTTCTTCCCTGCGCACCAACACCTTTTGCGGCAGAGTAGAAGAAAAAGAACGATAAACAACTTTCGAAAAAATGCATGAATACCGTTATTTTTCATATATTTGTAGATTTCTAACGCGTCATTTCTTATCATTTTAGATACTTGACAAATTACATCGAGATCTGTAGTAGCCAGAAATCATTTATTAACCATTTCAGGACAAGATTGAGATAAGAGCATGAAATCATTCCACAAAGAACTTGAATTACAAACTGAACAAAACAATCTCCTCGACCTCGAGCCCAATCTTGCCTCACACGTTGAAGATTTTGATTATTTTTTTATCAAGGATTACACAGAAGAAAGTCGTCAATGGGTTAAAGAAAGTGGCATTTTAGATGGTTTTCTTACCATTCAAGTTCTGCATACTACTTGCGTGGTAAGCCTCAACGAACTTGATGAACCTTGCCTTTTAGGTGATATCAACAATCGCCTTCGCAGCTTTGCCTCTAAAGCTGAAAGCTATTTGCACAACGGCCCACTTCGCACCAAAAACCTCTGCGAAGAAGACAGCAAATGCGACCGCAACGCAGACGCCCACCTGAAAGCAACTTTACTCGGACAAGCATCACAAACCATCATCATCCGCGACGGAAAGCCAGTGTACGGCACTTGGCAAAGACTGTGTGTGATTGATTTGGATGGGCCAAGAAACCGAAGAATTTGCATTCAAGCTATTGGTGCTTAGGTTAAATCTTTTTCTATCCCCCCTTCAAAAATAAAAAAAAGCGAAGTGCTTATAACGCTAAGCATTCCGCTTTTTGCAATTACTCAAAATCAACTCAATTACTATTACTACGAATTAAGTGAAAAAACATTTGCACTGTTTTTCTGATCGTAGACAAGACTACTATTTTCTGGTTCCTCATAGTGAATCACATGCGTGCGAAGCAACTTCTTCACCTGCAGTTCTCCAACAGGTGCATATTCCTCAGTTGCACTTTTGAAAGCTTCTAGAATAAGTTGAATGTTGCGAATATCATATTGTTTACTTTCACAAGCCACAAAAATGCGATCATGTTTGGTTGCTATAGTTCCCTCTTCTGAAGTGAGTATTTCTTCAAAGAGCTTTTCTCCAGGACGTAAGCCCACCACTTGAATATCAATATCTTTGTACGGAACTAAACCTTGCAAGCGGATAAGATCTTCCGCCAATTTCATAATCACAACTGATTTTCCCATATCAAGCACCATCACTTCATTTCCACTTCCTACAGCCGACGATTGCAAGACTAAAGAAACAGCTTCAGGAATAGTCATAAAGTAACGCTTCATTTCATGATGCGTAACCGTGACAGGGCCACCTGCACGAATTTGTTCCATAAAAAGTGGAAGCACACTTCCACGGCTTCCTAAAACATTTCCAAAACGCACAGCAATAAATTTTGTTTTTGTATTTTTTTGTGAGCCAACGGCTTTGCAAACCTGTTCTGCTAAGCGTTTTGTGGCACCCATAACACTTGTGGGTCGCACTGCTTTATCCGTAGAAATCAGAATAAATTTATCCACTTCATACCGAGCCGCAGTAGTTGCTAAATTATAGGTTCCAAAGACATTTACTTTTACGGCTTCACGCGCATTATCTTCCATCATTGGAACATGTTTATAAGCAGCCGCATGGAAAACAACTTGAGGTGAAAATGTCTGAAAGACTTCTTCAAGGCGTTTCACATCTCGAACGTCACCAACGACAAAATGAAATCGATCAAAAAGATGAGGAAATTTTTGCTTAAATTTAAGCTGTAGACTATGCAGCTCAGTTTCATCAACATCGAAAAAAATAGCCTTTTCAAGATTTGCAGAACATACTTGAAGAGAAATTTCTGAACCAATAGAACCACCAGCTCCAGTAATTAAAACTCTTTTTCCCTCCAAAAAATTTCTAATGAGAAACCGATCTACATTTACCGACTGGCGACCAATGAGGTCTTCAATAGAAATATCTTCAAGGTCTTTTAAACGAAAATCTGGGATGTCATAATCATAAATACGTGGGACGGTTTTTACAATTTTTATATTTGGATTTCTCTTGATGGAGCCATAAATTTTTTTCAGCTGAGGAAAATGTAATGTTGGCATTGCAATCAAAACTGCTTCAATTTGTTCATCGGCAACAACTCTTTCGAAATCTTGAAGTGAAGACAACACTTTCACTCCGTGCAAAAAGGCTCCTATCTTTGAGGGATCATCATCCAGAAATCCTACCGGATAAAAGTGAGCATAATTGTGTCTCATCATATCTCGCAAAATCATTTCCCCTGTATGGCCAGCGCCTAAAATAATGGTGCGCACACCTTCGCCTTTATGTTTTTTCTTTAGGACTTCAAGATAGAGGCGTTTTGCTATTCGAACAGATGACATAAAGAAAAGCGAAACTACCCAATCAATCAGAAAAAAAGAAACAGGATATTCAAACTGAGTTAATTTTGTGCTCAAAAGTGAAAAGAGAACAACGAGCGAAAGTGAAGCTGCTGTAGCTGTAATGAAAAGATTATAAAAATCGTTGATACTAACATACCGCCAAGTAATTTTGTAAAGCCTGCGCGAAGCAAAAAATGTAAGTTTTACCAAAAGGATAAATGCTAAAATTTCGTAAAAATAGGCATTTGAAATATGAATAAAGTTTGAAGAAATAAAAAAAGTAGAACAGATTATAATTGCATCCATCAGAAGAAAAAAGCCTGTTCTTTTAATTTCCATTTTCAATGTTGAACTCCTTCACTTTGCAAAACCTGTAAACAGGTACAATTCACAAAAATTTCGTATTTCATTTATGACGCTCCACTTCCATTAAAAACGACCCAAATTGTTTTGAAAAGAATTTTACAGTCTAAGGCTAAGGATTGTTTTTTAACATACTGAACGTCCATACAGACACGATCTTCAAATGTTGTATTGCTTCGACCGCCAACTTGCCAAATGCCTGTAATACCTGGTCGCACTGAAGCATAGTAAAAAAAATCATCCCCATAGCGAACTTGCTCTTGAGGCAAAATTGGCCGTGGTCCAACAAAATTCATATCTCCCTTCAACACATTCCATAATTGAGGAACTTCATCCAAACTTGTTTTTCTCAAAACTTTACCTACTATTGTGGCTCGGGGATCATTTTTTAATTTAAAATTCCTATTCCATTCTTCTTCCATTTCGGGATGTTGACGCAGATACTCGTGAAGGACCTCTTCTGCATTGGGGACCATTGTTCGAAACTTGTAACACGTAAATAATTTTCCTTTATAACCAACCCTCTTCTGACGGAACAATACGCTCCCTCCATCGGATTTGATAGAGAGCGCAATTAGCAACAACAAGGGAGTAAGAAGTAATAACGATAAAGATACCACAGTAAAGGTAAAAATCCTCTTACAGAAGTTTGTAATATTAAAAAACACTTGTTGGCCTCTCAATGGAAAACGCTCGCCATTTTCAATATTGTTTACAAGTTTTCCCATTGTTTTTTCTTCCTTCCGAAACTATTTTTACGACAGGAACAACCAAATTCTACGAATCAAGAGGAATATCTCCCATACTCCTTGAGCACCATACCATTTATATAACTTGAGGAAAAGGATTTGGCGCGATGCTTTGCATTCTGACCCATTTTTTTTCGTAATTCATTATCGTTAAACATACTTTGTAAGGCTCGATAAAGAGCCTCGCTATCTTTTGGTGGAACAAGAATTCCTGTTTTCCCATCAACAATCGAATCAACGAGACCTACTACTCGCGTTCCAATAGCTGGCAAACCCATTGCTGCAGCTTCCAAAACAACAATTCCAAAACCCTCGCGATAACTTGGGAGACACAACACATCCGAGATAGCAAAAAATTTTTCTGGTTGTGGTGAATCACCTAGAATTCGAATTCGAGGATTTTTTTGAATACGCTCCATGAGTTCAAATGGAATTGGTTCTCGATTAATTTCAAACGGCCCAATCAATAACAAAAAAAAATCTTCTTGCTCACGAGTTAAGTTTTCAAAAGCTTCTATGAGCTCCTGAATTCCTTTTTCCAAATTAAGGCGACCTGTAAAATTAATAATGCTGGCATGATTAGGAATATGTAATTCACGTCTAATTTCTTCGCAACTTGATTGCCATTTAGCACAATCAAATCTGTCCAAATCCACACCAGCCAAAGAGCCTGGCCCAAGGACCTTAATATCCTTTTTGCTCGCAATTGCCTGTCGAACAAGATAGTCCCGCTGCGAAACGCTATCTGTATAACATCTAGTGTTCAGCTTCACAATGAACCAGTCACACCTTTTTGAAACCCAGCGCAAAAGGCCTCGTTTATACATCCAAGGTTGGCCTGTAAAAGTATGAAATCTTATAGGAACTCTAGTGAGAAAACCTGCAACAGCCGTGAGCAAACCTGCTTTTTGTGTAATCGAATGAACAACATCGAACTTCATTTTTCGAAAGTAGTGGCAAAGCTTCCATAAAGATTTGAGATCATTCCAAAGCGAGATAGATCGATGTATAGAAAGTGGATGAACTCGCACCCCTTTTTCTTGTGCCATTGTTTCTAATGCCGGTCCTGCACTTGAAACCAGATAGACCTCGTGCCCTTCCTCAACTGTCGCAAGAATTTGGCTGCGAAGATGATAAACAAAAACAAACGGAACAGTTGCAATTCGACAAAGTTTCATACTGTCTCATTTCTCAAATATTGTTTCACTAATTACTTGAGGAACAGAAATTTTTGGAGAATAATCCAACTCTTTTTTAAGCCTTGTATAAGGATACTTTGTTCTCCGTACCAAACCATTTATCTGTTCTTGAGTAAGTGGACTATGAGCAATCGTAGCCATTATACTTGCAAGGTTTCTTACAAAACGTTCTGGAAATCTCAATCGTGGAGCGGATACTTCAAGAGAAGAGGCAATGCCATTTATCATTTCTTCAAGTAAACAATCGTTAGAGATATTAAAAACTTTCCCTCGTGCTCGCGCATTGGTCCCACAAAGCTTAAGAACTTCTACAACATCATCAACATGAACATAAGTCGCAACTGCACCAGGACGTCCAATATAAAAAAACAAACCATTACGAATCATTTTCCCCAGTGAATGCAATGATGGATTGAATTTTCCAGCACCAAAAACTTTAGATGGTCTTACGATGGAATAACTAAGCAAATCACTCTTTGCAGCCTGAAGTACTAATTCATCTGATAGGGTTTTTGTAATCTCATATTCTCCAAAAGGTTGAGTTGGTGTATCCTCGGTGACTATACGCTCAGTATGAATATATTCCAGCGGATAACCATACGCGCCAACACTACTAAGCTGAACCCAATGAAGAGCTCGTTTTTTATTGTGAGCTTCTTTAAGTGCTGCCTGGAGAAGATGCTCTGTTCCCTCAACGTGTAAGGCTCTCATTGTAGCAATATTATAAAGTTCTCCAGCGCAGTGAAAGATAATGTCACCATTTTCCATAAATTTATCAAAAGGACAATCTTTCGAAGTCAAATCACCCTGTAATACTTGAACGCCAGCTGGAAACTTGTTTTCTGCATTGCGCGAAAGCACTTTTATATCGTGATGGCCTTCTTCAACAAGAGAGTTGATCAATCTTCGTCCGATAAAACCATTTCCTCCTGTGACCAATATTTTCACGAAACAGCCTCAGCACTCATGGTCTTGCAACTGTATTCTACATCATCATGCAGTCCTTTTTTGTCAATCGAAAGAAGGAGACCAAAAATCATTTGTCCTGGAAGAGTAGACATTGCCGAATAGTGTAGTGATGACAATAAAAGGAGAAAAATTGGAAGCCTATTCCACTTGTTGATACGAGAAAAAACCATCATCAGAAGGAGAAAAAGACCGAAAAAACCATTCGTGAGAACAAAAGTCAAAAGACCCCAATCACCACCATGACCACTAACACCCTTACCTCCCGGAATGGCACCGAAGAGAAGCGAATAAGTTGTAATTTTTCCAACAGCTATACCAACATGGGTCCAAAAAAGATGAGCCATAAAAAGTAAATATTTTAAGTTAACTTTCTCAAACAGCATACCACTAAAAATTATGAATTCTTTGTGGAACCACAAAAGCCATGGAATCAAAAAAATAAGTGGTGCAAACATTATCATTATGAAACGCCTTTTGTATTTTGCCAAAAGCAGCAACATAAGAACAACTGCACCGGTGCCCGATGCCAAAGATAAAACTGCTAGTGTTGCAAGCCAAAAATACCGTCCACGCACATTACAAAGTGCCATCAAAACAACAAGCAATGCTCCACCAACAGGAGCTATTCCGCCAAAAGAGAACGGCCTTTGATAGACCCCAAAGAGAGCAAGATTGGCCCCCCCATCATTTGTAGTATCAATAAAGTTAGGCAACATTGCTGTTGTCATAATCGTATTGACTAAAAATGCTTCTAGCAAAGTCATTACGCTCAAAAGGACAAGCGTCTTTACAAGAGTTTTAGAGCTGACAGGATTTGACTTAAAAATAAAATAAAAAATCAACCATCCCCAATAATATCGAAAATCAAGAATTGCTGCGGAGAGACTCCCTGTAAAAAAATGGAGATACATCAAAAACATAAAACCACAAAGAAAGAGGAAATCTGTTTTTGATATTTTTATTTTTTTACAAATAATAAAAAGATAGGCTAGAAACCCAGAAAAGGCTGTATAATAGTGGAACAATGACAACCATATTACTGTTACGATCAAAAAAAACCTCTTACTCTCACTGCTCTGGTATTTGCAGAAAAAATTATGCGAGCTCAATTTTTCGTCTATATAAATAGCGAGCTATAGCACTTGAAAATGGAAGAAAACAAAAAAACAAAAGCACCCATGACTGCCAATGATTGAACTTCGTCTGCAGCAATGTCCTGAAAGCTATACCACGATGACCATGAAAAAGTGCGAGAAACACTTTTGCTCTCATGTTTTTATTATTAAATTGGCAAATAGGTTTTGAATACTGTTGAGCAGAAAAAGTTTTTTCTGCAAGCTGCTTCTCCATCCAACGTTCTCTCTCTTCTGTAAAAGCTTCAAATCGCTGCCAGGTTTCGCTCTTTTCATGCACACGCCATTTCGCGAGAATATCCGGATGTAAAGCAAGTTTTGAAATAAGACTTAATCGCATTATAAGATCTAGATCTGCAATAGAACTAAAATCTGGGTCAAAAACCCTGGGCATTTTTTGAGCAATTGACTTTCGAAAAACAAGAGTGACCAAGATAAAATAATAATCAATCAAAAGTTTCTCAAACACCCAACCTGTTGGTGGTTGTTTATGAGCATAACGAGACTTTTCAGTTTTTTCATTGAAAAAGAGCGCATTGCTGCCAACAACCCCAACTTCTGGATCATCAAACAGAGGAAGTTGTTTTTCAAGTTTTCTGGGTAACCAAACATCATCAACATCCAGTATAGCAATAAACTCTCCACTAAGATGTTTCCAGGCATTAGCGCGTCCACCACCTAAATCGGTATGTACTGGGGCATAAAAATATTTGAATCGAGGATCTTTGTAGCTTTTAAATATTTCAGCACTTTTATCAGTTGATTGATTATCCCAAAAAATAATCTCCCAATTCTGATATGTTTGAGCCAACACACTTTCAACAGCTTCTCTTAGATAGGCTTCACCGTTGTAGCAATTCATGAGAATGCTCACGAGCGGTATTTGCTTCATAAATTCCCTTTCACCCACTTAATAGTTTTTTCTAAGCCTTGATCTAATGAAATTTTTGGTTTCCACTTTAAAAGTGTACGAGCCTTAGAAATATCTGCGTATAACTCCATATTTTCACCCGGCCTATAAGCAATCTCACCAAATCGTGGTTCACCCTTTCCAATTAACTGCTGCACCGTCTCAATAACTTGGCGAATGGAGACTGGCTTTCCACTGGAAATATTCATCACTTCACCTCTGGCAGATTGGCAATTGAAAGTGGCAAAAACCGCGTCAACAACATCTTGCACAAAGCAAAAATCACGCAACTGTTCACCTCTTGAAGTTGGAAAAGATTGGTTTTTCAAGCAAGCATTGATGATTTGAGGTAAAAATCGGTGCAAATCTTGGCCGGGGCCATAGGTGAGAAAAAGACGTAATGTAGTCCCAGGAAAACTTTCAGTACGATAAAGCATCTGTAAAAAATGCGCTGCCGCAGTTTTTCCTAAAGAATAAGGAGAAATTGGAGCTTCACGCTGAGTTTCCACTTGCGGCGCTGGCGCATTTCCACATTCATCACTACTTCCAATATTAATGAAAGCCTTTAAGGCATCGCGATTCAAGTTTTCTACTAAATTGAGCACTCCTTCGAAATGAACAGTAAATACATTTCGGCCACCATGAAAAAATAATGCATGATCAATATATCCACCGCAGTTTATTACATATTCAAAAGATTTATTTTGCAAGGCTGCCTTAAGCGAATGACTATCAGTAATATTTGCAACTACGTGTTGGACAGGTGAAGAAGCCTCTCCATGAGAAATGGATGACGAAATATCAAGACTCGTCACTTCCCATCCAAGTTGGAGCGCATGGTTTACAATGTGGTGACCGATAAAACCATTTCCACCAACAACCAACAATCGTGTTGAGTTTTTCATCATGAACTATTTAACTTTCTTATTTAACCCATTGGTAAGGTATGCTGGAATCATTTAAAGGACGCACTTCACTCTCCACTGGATCATGCGGAAGATCAGCGCAATTCACGATAAGTGCAGGCGTTGCGCTGATGCAGCTGAATCCGTACCAAAGACCACATGAAATCTCAAGCCGGAAATAAGCATCAGGTCGACCAAGTTCGATCACCTGCATTTGTCCACATGTCAATGAAGTTTCACGCTCGTCATAAATAACAACACGAATTCTTCCAATGGGAACTGCTAAATTTTGAGTTTGCGAACGATGTCGTTTCCAAGCTTTGATGTTTCCCGGAAAAATCTCTGAAAAATAACATTCGCCAAAACCTTTAAATCCCAATGCATCAGCTCGAAGCATATGAAGCACTGCTCCACGTTCATCATTGATCTGACGTAGCTCTGTAAGAGTTACCCCTTCGATGTGTGTCTGGCCCATATTCGTTTTCTTTCTACAGCTATTTGTTCATAATGATCAATTTGTTTAAGCGTGAGTTCGTACATATCAACTTTTTCACCGTAAAAAGCTTTGTACCAATCACTTACAAATTGGACCGTTTCCATATATTCAAGATTTGATTCCCATTTCAGATGAAAAAGTGCTTTGTCACAATTGAGTTTAAGCAGTCCCGCTTCATGAAACGGAATGTCGTCGGCAACCTGATAAGCTTCATGGGAATTCATAAATCCACATTGCTGATGCAATGCTTCTAACAATTCAACAACCGTTCGATTTTGCTCAGCACGAGGCCCAAAATTAAAGGCTTCGCCATGAAACTGAGACTGTATCTTCAAAGCCTGACCAAGAACCAGATATCCACTTAAGGGTTCTAAAACGTGTTGCCAAGGACGTGTAGCATTTGGACTGCGGATTTCAACGCTACGTTTTTCATTCCATGCACGCATGCAGTCAACGACAATACGATCCTTCGCCCAATCACCACCACCAATCACATTACCGGCACGACCAACCGCCAAACGAACTGGATGATCTTTTTGAAAAAACGAATGGAAATATGATTTGATAACTAACTCAGCAGCACCTTTAGAACCACTGTAAATATCTTTGCCTCCAAGTCCATCTGTTTCACGATACCCCCAACCCCACTCCACGTTGTTGTAACATTTATCACTGGTAATCAGTACAGCAACACAAGGATGTCCGAAATTGCGAAGGGCTTCCAAAATGTTCATTGTTCCAACAACGTTTGTACTCATAGTTTCTACTGGATCCGTATAGGATGTGGAAACAATAGCTTGCGCAGCGAGATGAAATACAAAATCTGGTTTCACTTCATAAACCACTTCACGTAAAGTATTTAAATCGCGAACATCTGCTTGTATATGAGTCATGCGATTGTTTAGATTAAGTTCTTCAATCATCGCTGGCTGCGTCGGCACATCTTTTGACAAACCGGTCACTTCAGCACCAAGCTTAAGCAACCAAGTACTAAGCCAAGAACCTTTGAAACCTGTATGTCCAGTGATGAGAACACGTTTACCCTGATAAACATTTGCAAACATCTGATTAACCTTTCAACCATGGAGCACAAGAACTCTCCCATGCTGTTTGAAGAGCCTCACGATCACGTACGGTATCCATGCATTGCCAATAACCTGAATGTTCATAAGCCATGAGCTGCCCATCTCTCACTAGATTTTCAAGGGGAGACTGCTCTAAAATTGTAGTGTCATTTTCCAGATAATCAAAAATGGCGGGCTCAAAAATAAAGAATCCACCATTGATCCATCCCTCGCCCGATTGTGGCTTTTCTTTAAAATTAAGAACTTTTCCATCACCAATATGCATACCACCAAAGCGAGCCGATGGCCGCACTGCGGTAACTGTTGCCAGCCTTCCATGTTCACGATGAAACGAAAGAAGCTTATTGAGATTCACATCTGAAAGACCATCTCCATAAGTGAGCATAAAGGTTCCATTTGTTTGCAAATGTGGCTTCAAGCGCAAAAGGCGCCCACCCGTCATTGTACGAGCTCCAGTATCAATGAGTGATACTTTCCAATCCTCCGCTGTCGGATTAGAATAATCAATTTGTCCATTTTTTAACTGCACTGTTAAATCGCTGAGACGAGCATGATAATTTAGAAAATAATCTTTAATTATCTCTCCTTTATATCCCAAAGCTAAAGTAAAATCATTGAATCCACATCGTTCATACATTTTCATGATATGCCAAAGTATCGGACGTCCTCCAATTTCAACCATTGGTTTAGGTTTAACCTGAGTTTCTTCAGAAAGACGCGTCCCAAGCCCACCACAAAGAATAACTGTTTTCATACATCAACTCCTTCAGTCGAGCTCGTAGAAGATAACAATTGTTTCCAACGAGGTAACTCGGCATCTAAAAAAAAGAATTCATTACGTTCATTTTTTCTACTTGTTACTTCATGTGATACAGTCAATGCATTGATGAGTTCACCTGATGTCTTCACAAAACTTACTCCAGCGTAACCTCGCAAGGGGCTTAAATTAAGACTGCCCTTTGCAAAACTGATGATAACGTGCAAACCCGCAAGGTAAGCATCAACCGAGGCAGATGTGCTGTTTGCCGCAATAGCAACACTGTATTGGTCTAAAATCTTGTCTAGCGCTTCAGTTGTTTCATCAATTTTCAGCTTGGGATAATCAGCAAGATTGATTACATAACCTGGATGTGATTTAAGAGTAAACCTATAATTTTCAGGAAGAAATTGCGCAACTTCTTCTAAAAGTTTTAGCAAATCATGCATTGCCTCTGGAAGCATATCACCCAGTATAAGAATTTTTATACTTGAAGAATTTGCAACAGTTTTTTGAGAAATACGTGAAAGATTGAGATAACGTAATGCTTCGACATCAACAACTTGTTCAATAGGACAATTTCCTTCAATAAAAGCTTTTTGAGCTGCATTGCCATTAACGGCTAAACGATTTGGTAATAATTTTGAACAACCTTGTTGAGACGATGAAAAACGTGGATCATCGAAGTAGTATAAATGCCAGAAAGGAACTGTGGCATGTTGAACAGCGATAATTTCACCATGATTGTAATGCCGCCATGCACGAAGCAAAGCTTGCTCCCAACCTTGATTCTCGTAGAGATAAAAACCAACTTTTTGAAAAGGCATTTCTTTAAAAGCTGCATCGAAAAGTGCTACCCATAAACAATTATTCATTGCAACTTGGCCACGAAGTGAACTGCACCAATCATGACGTATTATCGGCCAAAACCAGATTGTAGATTGATTTTTTTTTAAATGCCAAGAAACTCTATTAAGCCAGCACCAGTTTTTCAATATATTACAGACAACTTTCCATGACAGGTAAGTTTCAATAAACGAGTGATTAGCTTGATTATTTGGATTAGAGTTGAAGAGATCGAGCCAAGTAAGACCTTTTCTTACATTTGGTACTACAGGACTAAACAAAAAATGATGCATCCAATTTGTGTTCTTTCCATTATCAGAAAAAAAATGGCTTAACACACCCCATTGCCGAGAATAAAATTTTCCTTCTGCACAAGATTCAGGATCTAAGTGAATGAAATACGAGCAGAGAAAAAAAGTGTTTTCTCCTGCAAACCAATGCTGTCTTTGCAATCGCCGAAGAGGCCACTTTAGTACAAGAAAACGAGCAAGACTAATCAAACCCTGTATTGAATGTGGTAAACCTCGATAGATTTCTCGCAAAGACCATTTTTTTTTCAGCTCTTTGCTACGCTGCCAAACAAAATTGATATGAAGATTGTAACATAATTGCTGTATAGATTTGGCAAGGTCTCGATCAGGGCTATGAAAAACAAGTTCAGCAGGTTTTCTTTTAAGTAAAATTTCTTCCAAAGCTAATAAACGCAAACAATCATAAATACGTGGCGACTTAAAAGGGCTTTTTTCTGCCAGTGAAGTCATCCACCAAAAACTAAAACCATCGCCAACATCAAGATGATCTATGATTCGTTTTCCACCTATTTTTGTTTCACCCAGATCATGAATAAATGCCAGATAGTTAGATCGAAGACGCTTAGCATGTGTTTCTACATAGCATGGGACAGAAAAAATTTTATTTTTCTCAATATAACTTTGCCAATTCATCACCTCTCTGCTTGTTGAAGGAGGATCGTTTTTATAATCCCAAAGAAGAAGAGAAAAAGTCATTGTGGCGCAAATCCAATCACTTTTTGAATTTCGGGGGGAAGATCAAAGTGATAACGTTCTTCACTATCATCGTCGTCTTTTCTTTTTTGAAGTGATAAAGCAACAAAGCAAAGTTTCTCATAAGGTGTCACTGCTGTAGCAGACGGCGTTCCCCAGTAACCATAGGCATTCATTTGGAGAGGAGCAAATTTTCTCAGCTCTTCAAATATTTTTTTTGCATTCAGCACAACATAGGCTGCACACTCACCTTCTAAGATATTATCATAGTTAATGTACTGATAAGATTTCTTGAAATCACAACATCCTTCCTTGTCAGTAAGGCGAAAAGTAGCAACCATATGACCTCCAGAAAGAACATGTTTCCAGGCGGTCGTTAACATATCAGAAAATTGAATATTCCAATCGACACAACTAAGTGAAAAAACAACATCAAAAAGTTTGTTGTGAAGTGCTTCTTGGCTGACACTTAATACATCCCCACAAAGAATGCGAGCATTAGGGTTCACACTACTTGCTGCATGAGCCGCCTCTGCATTGATTTCCACTCCCGTATAGTTTTTTACTCCAAACTGTTCCAAAAGTGCCAAACCCAAACCACCACAACCACAGCCAATATCGAGAACACTAGCATCACTATCAAGCTTTAGCTGTTTGATGATAACACGCTCTGACTCATAAAATTGATCCCATGCAATACGGTGGCGTGAAAAATATTGAGCAAGCTGAGGAGTCTGATAAGCAATGTTATTTTTCATAACTGTAGCCTTTTTCTAAACTGAAAAGGAAAACCTTACTTGTACAAGTCCCAGTAGTCATCTGATTTCATGTGCTTTTCAACAAGCTCAACATCTTCAGGACTATCTACTGAAAATGATTTTATGTGTGGATAAGGCGCAATGTATTGCCGAAACGGCATATCAAGAATTCGGTTGCTATCACAGGATTCAAGTTTTTCGAGACGCGTTTCCGCATGATCGGTAAAGAGTTTGAGGTATTTCCAGCGAAATGCAAAAATTCCATAAATTCGTCGTGCCATAAGCTCTGGAGAAAAAGCTCCCTTATAATAAGGCACGGGTGAGCGAGAGGTGTAGAGAACTTCCCCCTCATCATTATGAATGATCTTAACCGTATCTGGATTGCGCCATATCTTTTCTTCAACTATATCCATTGCCAAAACAGTACAAGGAACCTGAGCATTATTTAAAAGAGGAGCAATGGTAGCACTTATCATATCCGGCCGCATCATGGGTTCATCGCCTTGAACATTAAGGATAATATCATCGTCAGAAATATCTTTTCCCAATAATGTAACTGCCTCAGCAATGCGATCAAGAGCTCGAGTATGGTGTGATCCAGTCATAACAACAGGGATATTTTTTTCCTTTGCGAAAGCTTCAATTTCATAATCGCAAGTGGCCAACACAAGTTGATCCCAACCCTCATACATTCTGGCACGAAGATAGACGTGTTCAAGCATAGGCTTGCCAAGGATTGAAACAAGAGGTTTTCCTGGGAATCGTGATGCTGCCATACGCGCTGGAATAATGCCTATTATTTTCATTTTTCACCTTCAGTGCTTGTGCGATAAAGGTTTGCTAACTCATCATCCTCTTGACCAAGGCGTGAACTATCACCTGAAGAAGAAACATCGACCCAATTTTGAGTCTCATCTGAAAGATAAAAAGAATTTAAAAGCTGAATAGTCGAAAATGTATCTTCATAAGTTACAGAAAACGTTTTATCTTTCTGATAAAAATCAACAATCTCTTCATATATTTTCACATGACCATTGCCGTATACATTTCCAGAAAAATCTTCCGAATTCTTAACACAGGCGGATGGATCTGGTGTGTAAATTTGAAGTTCATTGACAGCAATTCCACCAATTTGGGCCAAGCCATTTTCACACACTAAAGAGAGGCTGGCTTCATAATCAATTGGACGGGCAGCTGTGGTAATTTCAAGCGAACCAACGGCTCCATTTTTAAATTCAATGGCCGCAATGGCGGTATCTTCCACCTCAATATTTGCCCCCAAAGTTTTGTGGGTGCTGCAAACACGCTTAACCTCTCCGCCCATTTTCCTAAGAAGATCAATATGGTGAATACCTTGATTGGTTAAACATCCTCCATCCATAGCAAACGTTCCACGCCATGGCGCCAAATCATAATAGCGTTGTGGCCTACACCAACGAACACGCACCGCAACAGAACGCAATTTCCCAAGTTCTCCGTGAGCCAAACCTTCTAGAACACGCTTAACTGCTGAATTATGTCGATTTTGAAATACTGCAAAAACATGAACCCCAGCCGCTTTCGCTTTGGCATATACTTCTTTCACCTGTGACGGCTTCATGAAAGTTGGTTTTTCAACAATAATATTTTTTCGGTAACGTGAAATAATATCGAGAGCATGCTCATAGTGCATTCCCGATGGTGTAACTATTGCGACTGTATCTATTTGTGGGTTCTCGATAAGCATTTGGTGGTAATCGGTATAAGCCGTTGCGCCAAATTCTTTCTGATAGACCTGAGCTTTTTCAAGAACCAAATCACACACCGCAACCAATTCAACTCCTGCAGTTTGAATAATGGAACGACAGTGATGGCCGGAAATTCGCCCACATCCGATAATAGCTACTTTAAGTATATTATTATTTTTCATGATTTAATTCCTATCGCCTGTTGAATCAACTCAAGCACTTGATCCATGACCTTATATGGCCCAACGCTAAATCTACTATATTCGGCTAAACACGGATGATCAAAAGCTACGCGGTACAACACTTTATCTTTTAAAGCGGCATGAATCGCAAGCCCACGTTCCGCAAAAGCCACGTGCACAAAATTACCGCACGTTGGCAAAACTTTAAAATCCAATGCGCGTAAACTTTCAACAAAAAGGGTTTTTCCTTCGTTCATTCTTGCAACAGCCGCAAGCATCTCAGTTTTTTTATCGAGCATGCGCGACATGAATTCAACGGCAAGTGTACTAACTTCGTACATCGGGCGCATTTTGTGCAGTAGTGCAATTGTCTCCGGATGAGCTACGGCATAGCCAATTCGCAAACCCGCTACACCCCAAGCTTTGGCAAAAGTTCGTGCGACAATTAAGTTACGAGACTTCTCAACCCACGACACAGCAGAAGACTCATAAAAAGGATGATAAGCTTCATCAAGTAATAAAACCGTTCCAACAGCTTCGCACTCACTCAGAATTTCGCGTAAAATTTCTGGCGCTAAAACAGTTCCGGTCGGACTGTCTGGGTTAGGCAGACATAATAATTTAGGTTTTTGTTCGCGCAGTACTTTGAGAATTACCGCTGTATCTAAATACGGACCGGCATCAGTGCGTTCGTAGTTTATTTGGAAAACTTCCGCGCCAAACATTTGGCTGTAAACCGGATACATCGCAAAAGTAGGTGTGGTATGGATCACTGGGTCGCCATTTTCCACAAAGGCTTCGAAGCTCAAACGAATCGCGCCGTCACTTCCAGGAGTGAGCAACAAACATTCAGGACTGACTTCAAGCCAAGCTGCGAGCTTGCGGTAAAGCTCACAGGCTTCTGGGTAAATTGCCAAGGTGAGCGGAGAAATCTCTTGCAGCACTTCATGCGCTAATGCGTTAAGCTCTGGATCTAAATTTTCATTTTTATCAAGCCATATGCGATTCAAGTTTCTTGGAACCGACTGCAATGCGCTTGGCCGCTTCAATGCTGGATTTAAGAGAGATTTTCTAGGGCGTATACTCATGGGGAAGATCCTTTATATGCCACAAAATATTTTCATGATCTCTGAAGAAAAATACGGGTCCGGCTGGAGTTTCACGCACTGATTCTACCACAAGACCTAACTTATCAATAAACTCATGCGCATTCTTTCGTTTAACGCAAGGATTGCAAAAACCACTTTGGATCGCAGCTTCGCTATTTTTTTTCTTTTTGACTTCGATGTGAATCCCATCTGGAGAAGTAAACATTGAAGTTCCGGTCTGCGAAATAACTTCAGTTGCACCACCTTCAAAGAGGCAGGTCAAAAAAGTGCAGTACTTCAAGATATCATCAACATGAACTTCAACATGGTCAAACTGCGTTCTCATGAATTCCAAACTCCTTGGAAATATTCACGAACAACAGCCTGAAACTGTTCATTCATTTTCATTTGCTGTTTGATCAATTTTCCTGGTTTTTCAGCCAAAATACAAACCAAATCATTACCAAGATTTTTTTTATCTTTTGAAAGCGCTTGAAAATAATCATTCAAATTAATTCCCCGATAGTTATATGCTGGCATGTTTACTTTAAGTAATTGATGTAGCCTATCAAAGGTATCGCGAGTCATTACACCATAATTGCTTGAAATGTAATTCGCTAAATCCATACCAATGGTAACTGCTTGACCATGACGAATTTCATAATTTGAAACTGTTTCGAGAGCGTGTCCAAAAGTGTGTCCATAATTAAATTTGTTCCGCTCATCTTTGTCATACTCATCAATCTCCGCTACGCTTTTTTTGATGGAAAGACTTTCCTGAATGTAAGCCCGTAAAGTAGATCTGTTTGCAAGTATCTCATGATAATTTTCAATCAATTTTTCCATGAAACAACTTCCGGCATAGAGATAAAAATGCATCATTTCACCTATGCCAGATTGAATGTCTTTCTTTTCAAGAGTTTTAAGAAAGTTTACATCAATAAAAATATTCGAAGGTGGATAAAAATTCCCAATTAAATTTTTACATTTGCCCAGATTAATCGATGTCTTACTTCCAACACAACTATCTGCCTGCGCTAAAAGTGTTGTTGGAATAAATTGCCATTCAATCCCTCGATAAATAAGTGATGCAGCAAATGCAGTTATATCTTGAACAATACCACCGCCAATTGCCACAAGAGGGTTATTTTTTCTGATTTGTTTCTCTACTAAGCATTCTATAAGTTCTTTCACTTTATCGATGGATTTATTTTCTTCAGTTGGTTCAATCAGGATAATGCGCTTCTGCGGAATTTTTATAAATAACTCTGCATATAATTTACAGACATGTGAATCGATGACGAAAAAGGCATCTTTTTCACAAGCTTTATCAATATCAGAAACAACACTCTCGCGAAAAAAAACTGAATAGAGGCGCGTTGCAGATTGAACTGAAATAAAATCAGACACTAACATATCCTCCATCGATCAATAAATCTTGCCCTGTAATATAGGTGTTCAAATCACTCGACAAAAAAAGAACCGCTTTTGAAATCTCTTCGGGATTTGCAAAACGACCTAGGGGAACTACATTTGCAAGTTGCTCCATTTCTTCTTTGCTCAGAATATTTTTTGTAAGTTCTGTAAGCACAAAACCAGGTGATACTGTATTCACCAGCACATTATATGGAGCGAGATCTAATGCACTGGCAACCGTAAGACCACGTAGACCAAATTTAGAAACACTATAAAGTGACCTCCTTGCCCTACTCACAGTACCAAAAATGGACGAAATATTAACAATACGTCCATATCTTTTTTCTTTCATACTCTGACTTACTCGACGTGTGATTAAAAGTGGAGCTTGCAGATTTACCGAAAAGATATCGTTCCAGTCTTTGTTGCTAAACTCATCAATGGAATCTATTTTATTCATTCCCGCATTGTTAATGCAGACATCGATAGTATGATGATTGCAAAGGGTATCAATTAAATTTTCAACGACAGTGGCATTTCTAAAATCAGCAGCAAAATAGCAGCGGCGTAAGTTTTTTTGTTCAGCTTCCTTATTGAGTTGCAACACCTTATCTTCATTAGATCCTATTAAAAGAAGAGAAGCTCCACAACTTTCCATATCTTTGGCAATTTGCTCACCAATACCTTTTGTAGCTCCAGTTATCAGAATTGTCTTGCCGGAAAAATCAATTTTCATAGGTTCATCCATTTTGTAACACGCGTAACAAATTGCAAACCGCCTCATTCTCCATTTCGGCTCTGCATTCCTCTGTATAGGAACCAACATGTGGAGTCAGAATAACTTGAGGCAAATCTTGTAGAATCCCTTTATAAGGTTCTTGCCCAAAAGTATCCAACCATGCTCCAGCAATTTTTCCACTCTTAATTCCTTGTGCCAAAGCGCATTCTGAAATGATGCCGCCACGAGCAACATTGAGAAGGAAAATACTTTGCTTCATTTGGGAAATTTCTTTTTCCCCAAGAAGGCAAGCTTCTCCACTATTGTGAAATGTAACGATGTCAGCAAGAGGCAAAGCATCTTCCAGCGACATCACACATTCGTCTTTTAATGAAGCTGCTTCAATATTTGGATCAACGATAAGAAGTTTAACAGCAAATGGACGAAGAAGTTCAGCAACACGCCGTCCAATACGACCATACCCCACAATGAGTACTGTCTTTCCTTTCAACTGAGTGCCAATTTGCTTTTCCCATTTTCCCTCGTGCAACGAAGCATTCATTTGTGGGATCATGCGCAACATGCCAAGAAGTCCACCAAGGGTGAGCTCTGCAACTGCCTCTGTAGGGCCATTTGGTGTTGAGCAGACTTTAATTCCCAACTCTTCACACGATTCAAGATCCACATTTGAAAGACCAGAACCTACACGCGATATCACTTTTAATTTTGCGCTTTTTAGAACATCACGGTCAAAGGGCTCTAAGCCTGCAATGATCCCACAAACATCATCTTTCAATAATTCTTTAAGCTCTAACTTTGTCAATCTACGCTTATAGGGATTGTCAATGATGTTGTAGCCTGCGTCAGAAAGTTTTTGCAGCGGAGATTGATCAAGCTCTGCAAATGATGAAGGACCAATAAGTATACTAGACATAATTACAACTCTTTCGTTTTCAGTTTACATTGAAACCAGTGGGCCAAAACATGATTCATGATAAGATGTGCATCTTCAACAGGACCATATTCCCCTTTAGTTGTTGCTACGTGAACACCTACATCACAAAGAGTTTTTAATTTCCCACCATCAAAACCAAGGAACCCAATAACTCTACCTCCTTGAGCTTTCACCCACTCAGCCGCTTGAACAACATTTGGAGAATTACCACCAGCAGAAATAACCAAGAGTTTGTCTCCAGGTGTATAATGAATTTTCAGTTGACCCACAAAAAGATTTTCATAACCAACATCATTTGCAATGGCTGTCATCACAGAACAATTGTCTGTCAAAGCAAAAATTTTGAAAGGTTTTTTTACTCCGGTCTTCTTCAGAATATCGAAGCCAACATCATTGGCAAGTGTAGTTGCTGTAGCCGCAGATCCACCATTTCCTGCTACAAAAACAGTATTACCTGCAAGCCTTGCTTCTTCAAGTTCAGCCTCAAGTGCATTGATTGAAGCTAAATCAATACTATCTAAAATCTTTTTTAAATAATTGAAATAGCCTTTCGCAAATTCGGCAATGTTTGTTGTTTCGGTAAAGAGAGAATCAATATTGTTCATGTTCATTTCCTTTTTATAAAAAATTTTTGTGTATTTCCGGGTTTGGGATATTAAATTTTTCCCGCCAAATAGGGTCTGCATGATAAATTTTAAAAACAAGCTGCATGGTACGCAAAGCATCCTCAGAACTTCCGCTTTGTATTGGCGCATCATTTAATATGCAATCAGCAAAAGCTGCAATTTCAATATCCCAAGAAGAATCTCGATTATAGCGAGTATGTTGTTCTTTAGGATCGCCCTGATCATTAGCTGGATCGGCATACACCACTGTCAATGTTTCAGCGCCATAACTTTTTGTGCCTGACAAAATTCCACCTAAAATCAAACTTCCTTTTTCAAGGTTAACATCGAAATGAAAACGATGTCTCCACTGAGTAGCTGAGGAGTTGAGCATCCCAACAACACCACTCTTTGTTCGCATCAATGCATATGCATTATCTTCTACATCATAATCCCAATAGCTATTAGAAATGAAACTATGTACCTCGGTAAAATCTCCACAAAAAAGTCGCATTAAGTCAACCATATGAATACCTTGATCCAACAACACTCCGCCGCCGGCAACCTCACGCTTAGTCCTCCAATCAGATTGATTGAAGGTAACAAGTTGAGCCTTTCCATATACTCCACGCACATTGATGACACGGCCAAGCTCTCCACTGTTTAAAACATTCATGGCATCTTGCACTGAGTCATGATAGCGATGGTTAAAACCATACATAAGCTTAAGTTTTGGATTTTTTCGCTCACAGGAAATAACTCTTACAATATCCTCAACGCTTCGACCTGGTGGCTTTTCGCAGAAAACATGCAAGCCCAACTCTAAAGCAGCTATTGTCACATCTGCCGCAATATCGTTTGTCATACAAACAATGAGAACATCAAGATCATTTTCTAGCAAACGTTGATAATCTTGATAATAGCGAACACCATCGGAAAACGTACCATCCTCGGCGAAAACTCTATCACACACAGCCACTAATTGCATATGGGGATGACGGTCAACACAATCTTTACGGCGCTTTCCCACGATACCAAAACCAGCAATACCAACTTTTAGTCTAACTCCTCTTTCAACACAATTCATCATTTCGCCTATCTTGCCCAAATTTGATTGTAAGTATGCTTTGCTGCTCCTGCAACCGAATCGAAATAATCGGCATGCCTTTTTTCTTTAAGGAAAAAGCCAGCTTTTTTCAGATATTCACCTGCATCATTAGCCTGAACAGTAAATTTGTCATTAATCTCAACCAAAACACCTTTAACTTTATAAAGAATGGGAAGACCTCCTTTAAGAATCAAATGTTCAATTCCATCAACATCCATTTTGATGTAGTCTGGCTGCGGAATGTTTAAAAGATTAACAGCATCAACAATGGAGAGACCTATTGTTGGAAACTCAAAAACTTTTTTTATCGCTTCTCCATCATGGCCATAGCCTTGACCAAATGTTGACATTGCGCCACCCCAATCCGTTGTTGTCATATTAAGCTTACTCGCGGACAATTCCTCAGAAAGAGGAAGCGGAACTATGGTCACCTTTTCTGTAACCTTATTGATAAAAATATTTCGAGCCAACAGTTCTAAGTTAAAAACTGAAGGCTCAAAGGCAAAGACTCGGCAATTTCGCGCCTTAGCAAGATAACAAGTATATAAACCAACATTTGCACCAATATCCCAAACAACTGAATCTTGAGGAATGGTATCCATCCATTCTAATGTTTCTGGTTCTTTTGTAGAAAAGGTGTCAGCGCGAAATTTATTCAGGGGATTTGGAGTAGAAAAAACAAAGTCGAGATCTTGAAATACCACTTTTTGGGTACGTGACATTGCATTGCTAATGATTTGATTTTGGATGTAAGCGCCAAGGAAAGTTTTTCCCATAAAGGCAACTGATGAATTAATAAGTCGCTTACAACCCGTTTTGATAATTGTTTTCAATTTACATTCTCCTCTATGTGATCAGCCACAATTTCCCAGAACGGAAGTTCGGGACTTCCATCTGTTTTGATGTATTTTTTTTTGTACTCTGCGTATTTTTCCAAATCAATATCTAATTCTTTTTTCCAATCTACATTATGTAGATCTCTTTCCACGTTAATTGCTGATTTACCAAACTCAGAAGCAAAAGCCACAATGGACTGACCTTCAAACGAAGCTGCTAACTCACCTGTAGTCAAAAAAATTAAAGGCTTCCCAAATAACACTGCCAACTGGATCGCTGTGCTATCATGACATACCACAAACTTACAATCTCTGAGCAACTCGGCAGTTCTTCCGTATTTAATTGGAATTCCTTCAAAGTAGTCTAACACTCCTGATTCATATGTTGATCGGGGATGTGCGGCAATGCAAAAATCTACTCCTAAATCGTTCGAAATTTTCCTAAGACAATCACATACTGCAGGAAAATATTTTTTAGGCGTAACACAAGAAGGTCTGCCCTCAAAAATAAAATCAGAATGAAAACAGTAATTTTGATCAATAAAAACAGCATAGCCTTCAATTGAAGTATCTTTCAGACTTTTCAGTTTTAGATAAATGTCATAGTCGAGGTTATGTGCTTTGAGAATGTTGTGTGCATTATGAACGGAGGGAACCGATTTTTCACCAGACACAACCATTAAACCTGGTCTCATAAACGGCGCCACCAATTTCCGAAAAAACAAATTCGCCATCCATTTGATGCTGTTGATAGTCCCAGTTGCAAACACCTTTTTCAATCTTGGGATTAGACTTTTTTTTTCACAAACAGGTTCGGGAATTGAACCTGTAGCACAAACCACTCTGGTAACACCCTTTTGTGTGAGAAGTATTTTCGTCCATAACAAACGATAATTTTCTCCTGTTAAATCAATAAAATATTTGAATTCTTTGGAAGAAAAAAGTCTTTGCTTTAGTTCTTTTTTCGATGCAACAGGAAAGTAGCCTGAAAATTTTTTAAGTTTTCGTCCTGATTGAATAAAATCTTGCCAAACACGAGGATGCACCCAAGGTGTAAAATCCCATATTTCAACATCCCACTTTTTATCAATCCATGTTTGAATTCCAAACCGACCATAATTTCGCTCATCCAGAGGTTGTTCCACCAAATAGACAATCTTTTTCATTTCGAACCAGCTTCATGCATAGAGAGAATTACTTCCACCATCTTCCAATCCCATTCTGTATCAATATCTATACACTCTTCCGGGTTGTTCATAATAAGTGGAAGCATATCATCAGCATAAAATGATTTTTTCTCACGTAAATCTTTTGGGCTCACAAGATAAAAAGCCCCATTCACTTCGTAAGCTGCTGGAAGATCTTGAGAACGCAGTTTCAATCCTCCATCATTGACGAATGCTTGTAATTTCTTGTTTTCAATATGAAAACACCACATTGGATGCGTTTTCGCAGGTGAAACTCCAATTACAGAACAAGCATCATGCGACGCAAAAGCTTCTATACCGCGCAATACTGTTTCCCTGCTTCTCAGAGGAGAAGTTGGCTGCAATAAAAGCACTCCATCAACTTTGCCCTTTTTACTTTCGTACCAATCGAGAGCATGAAGACAAACATCCACTGACGTAGAAGTATCTGTAGCCAACTCTAAAGGACGAAGCCATGGAACCATTGCGCCAGCAGAACGAGCAATATCAGCAATCTCAGGGGCATCAGTAGAAACAAGAATATCGCAAATACTTGAGATATCTTTTGCAACGTCTATGCTCCATGCAATTAAGGGTTTACCAGCTAGAGTACGAATATTTTTTCCAGGCAAGCGCTTTGATCCACCACGAGCAGTTATTAAGGCAAGAATGTTCATAATGTGAGAAACCTTCGTAATATCTTTAACCCTACTTCACCACTTTTTTCAGGATGAAATTGGCAGCCAATAATATTGTCCTTTGCTACAACGGCAGAAACTTTTACTCCGCCATAAACACAATCTGCCAAGCGGTGTTCTTGATGAAGTGGACTCGCCATGAACGAGTGCACAAAATAAAAAGCATCTCCAGGTGAAATTCCTTGCAGCAAAGTGCCATCCCAATTGCTTTTGGCAGCTGGGAGTACTAAATCATTCCATCCAATATGAGGAACTTTTTGTCTATTTCCATCTGAGCTTAACGTTGAAATGGGAACAACTTTTCCTGGAATGAGCCCCAAACCAGCTGTTTGACCAAACTCTTCACTTTCATCAAGCAACATCTGCATGCCTAAACAAATCCCCATAATCAAAGTGCCACGACTTGCAGCCTCTTTAATAACAAGGCTAAGCTCTCGACGCGCCAATTCTGCCATGGCATCACCAAAAGCACCAACTCCCGGCAACACAAGGCGAGGAACTGAAAGAATTTGCGCAGGATCTGAACTAACAATTACACTTGCACCACAATGTTCAAGTGCTCGTTTAACACTTAATAAGTTCCCCATGCCGTAATCGATGACAGTAAGTTCTTGTTTATTCATACCTTCTCACTTCTATATCAGCAGATAGAGCTACAGACCTAATGTCTCGCATACTTGCTCTTTTGTAATGAAGAATGTCAGCCATGGCCACAGCATCAGCATAACCTTCCTTTACCACAGCAATAAGATCACTTGCTTCTCCCATGCCACCCGAAGCAATCACCGGAACCGAAACTTCGCGCGTAACAGCTTGCATTAACGAAACATCAAAACCTTTACGCGTACCTTCTCGGTCAACTGAAGTAAGAAGCACTTCGCCGGCTCCAAGCGAAACGCCTTTTTTAATCCACTCAACAACATCCAAACCAGTTCGCTCGCGGCCATTGTCAGTATAGGCTTCCCATTTTTTTTCACCAACTAACTTTGCCTCAACCGAGAGCACCATACATTGGCTCCCAAATCGGCGACTAATTTCACTAATTAACGCAGGATTTGCAACAGCTGCAGTATTCACTGCAACTTTATCGGCACCGCAACGCAGAAGATGGGTGGCATCTTCAACACTGCGAACACCGCCACCAACGGTGATGGGAATAAAAACATTCTCTGCTGCACTCTTCACAATATCACTCAGATTATTTCTGCCATAAAGACTTGCCACACAATCCATATAGATCAACTCATCAGCACCTTGTTCGTAATAGCGCACAGCATGCTCATTGGGAGATCCAATAACGCGTAGACCTTCCAAGTGAATACCTTTAATTAAATTGGGCCCCTTAACATCGAGCCTAGCAATTAGACGGGCTTTTCTCATCGTTTTAGGGGGTTACTTCGATTCCCAAATGGGATGCTTTAAGTGCCACACACCATCTCTTTTTTCCCAAAGATGATTTGAGCGCCAACTATCTATAACTTCATAAAATTTGTCTTGAGTAATGGCACAATACTCCAAAAAATCGTTCAAGTATTTATTTGGGAACTCTCCATCGTATTTTTTTATAAGGGCAATACCTTCTTCACGTGTAATCTTACCATCTCTGATTTCATGCGCTGCATCAGATGTTGTTCTGCCAATGCCAAATTTTATGTAAGCAAGATAATAATGGTATCCATCGATGCAGTCATCAAGACTCGCGTACTTGGAATAAGTCCCCTCAGAACGTTCTGTATTTGGTATAAAACCCGTATTTTCTGTGCAATAATAAAAATTTTCTTGAGGATCCCAGAACTTATAATATCCAAAAAAGTGAATTTGAGTATTATTGTGCATAATTTCTTCATATGCTGGAGCCATAAATGGCTTTAAATCAGCCATTGATATTCCGTGTTCTGTCCAAAATTCTGGCGGCAAACCAGAAAAATAATGTTTATCGTGATCTTGAATATCTCGATCAGGACGGAATGCGTTCTTGGCATCTCCGCCATACTCAACTTCTCCATTTTCTCCATACATAATTAATGGCACCTTGTATTTAACTGCCATATGTAATGGAAAATTTGTTTGACCATAAATAAAAGGTTGAAAGGGATCTCCTAAGTAATTGAAGGCTAAATGAGTTAATTGGCGTGTAACCTTACCATTCGGCGTGCCAAGCACATTGTCAAAACCTGAAGCGATGAAAGCATCCAAATTTCGACGTCCGATATCAGTAGCCTTGAGCGGAGCCCAGGTCACCGTGAGTGGATTCATCCCATATTTGTATTTCAGTTGGTGGGCAACAAAACTTCCATCTTTTCCACCACTACATGGAACAATTACATCATACTCGCCGTTATTTTTTCTGTGCTTATCACATAATTCAAGAAGTTCAGCTTCGCGCTCTTTCCAATCAACCTTTTTCCGTTTGTATTCGGCAAAATTACATGCAGAACATACACCTTGTTCATCAAAAGTAATACGCGGCCGTTGATTTGAAATAGTGCATTTTTTACAAAATCTAACATTGGGAGGTAAATTATACTGTTCAACTACATTTCTTTTTTCCATTTTTTAAATCCTTATCATAGTTTTATTTTTTAACATTCATTCTCAAGAGGGAGTCTTTGTTGAGCCAAAGCCAAATCATCAACTCGCCCCACATCTAACCAAGGTTCGTGCATTGGATAAACTATGGTTCGTAGTTTTTGTTCGTGTAAGCGGGTAAAGAGTGTTGGCATATCGCAGTATTCATTTGCTTTCAACAACTCAAAAACGCTCGGTTCCAAGACATAAATTCCCGCATTAACATGAGTTCGAGCAATAGGCTTTTCTTCAAAGCCAACAATGTCTACTCCATTGGTAGCCACTACTCCAAAAGGATGTTTCCATTCGTGGATACGAACAGCCATTGTGGCCATAGCTTTATGGCGCGAATGAAAATCAAGCAGTTCACTGTAGCGAATATCTGCCAAAACATCTCCATTTGAGACCAAAATTGGTAGTTCGGGAATTTCCTTCATCAAACTAATAGCACCTGCAGTGCCCAAAGGGGAATCCTCTCGCAAATAGTCAATTTGCACATCCCAGCGACTGCCGTCACAAAAATAGTCTTCTATCATATGGCCAAGATAATGCGTCGCCAACACAAAGTGTTTAAACCCTTCTCTCTTGGCCCTCTCTATAATATGTTCAAGCATTGGTTTCCCGTTTATAGGTAACAATGGCTTGGGACAATTTTCCGTATGAGGACGTAAGCGAGTTCCTTTTCCTCCCGCCATAATAACCATGAGATTAGGCAGTGATCCAGAGATAATAAGTTCATCCCACAAATGCAGGCCAATAACACACCTGTTTTCATCAACTATAGGAAGCTGGTGAATTTTATTGGCTCTCATCAACTGTAAAACTGTATCACGACCTAATTGGGGATGTACCACAAAGGGATCTCGATAAATAATTGTCTCAATTGAACTGTTTAAACTTAAACCATTCAATAATCCACGACGAATATCTCCATCGGTGATAGTCCCAAGCAAATTTCCCTCTGGATTTACAACCAATGAAATTTGTAAAGATGACTCTTCTAAATTTCGAATAGTTTGCTGTAAAGTTGCATGTGCTGGAATTAAAGTTTTTTGCCAATGTTCTGTTGCGTTTACTTTTTTAACATCTGCCATAGCTTTTCTACACTTTCATTTGGAGCTGTTATTTGATTTTGGTAATTATGTTTAGCTCCTTCGGTTACTTTTTTATTCCTACATAACGACAATCAAGCTCCAGCATTTTCCTATAACTCTTAGCTTGCTAACACGACTGCAGGTTATAAAAAGATTTTTTCAGTAATGATTCAAGTGGATAATTCCGAATCACTTTCAAAATTTTTTCACTCGCTCCACCTTGACCATAGGGATTTTGAACCCCATCCAAATTGAGTTGAAAGTCAGATGAGTAAAGTTTATGTGCAGCATTTAATATTGATTGTCTCTCTGGAATACAATCAATCACACTCTCAGCTTTAAGCCTCCCCTTCTGCCGATCACCAATATTGATGGTTCCTTTTTTAAAACTTGGCATCTCGGCCAAACCACTTGAAGAATTTCCCACTACTCCATCAACGTGGTACATGCAGGAAAGATAGCGCAACTGACCCAAAGAAGTATAGGCTCGAGCATTGGCATGTGTTGCAACAAAATTTTCAATTTTATTAAAGATAACTTTATTTCCTGTGTCTGCGTTTGGCATTGAAAAAATGAGATGGGTATCTTCTAATATATCCAAGGCTGCAAGCAGTTCAGTCACTTGCTGTGCAGATGTCTCAACTTCTAAAGTAGCAGGATGGAAAGTGACCAGGAGATTTTTTGGTCCTAATTTAAAGTTTAGCGCCTCTTCTAGTGATGAGCGATCAAGTAATTTTATTTTATGAATACTATCAATTCCTAATCCACCAACAAGAAAAACTCGATCAGGTTGTTCGCCCAACTGAATCACTCGTTGACGATATTCTTCCGCAGCCACAAAATGCAGATGCGACATTTTCGTAATGGAATGTCGAAACGCTTCGTCAATGGCGCCTTCAGTGTTTTCTCCTCCGTGCAAATGCGCAACAGGAACTCTTGCCACCATGGCAGCAGTAACTGCAGAAAAAATTTCAAAGCGATCGCCCAACACCAAAAGCAAATCTGGCTGCAGCTTCTGCAAAGCTTCTCCAAAACCAATCATCCCTAAACCCATCGATTTAGCAATACCAGCCGGCGTATCTGAGTTTAGCGAAATATTGACCTTTTCATCAATAGTAAAACCATCTTGCTCAATCTCGCAGTAAGTTAAACCAAATTCTGGGGAGAGATGCATTCCTGTTGCAACAACTTGAAGGTGAAGATCTGGTGTTCTACGAATATCTTCCATTAGCCAGCGCAATAATCCATACTCAGCGCGAGTACCAGTAACAACACAAATTTTACGGCGTGTCATCATAGGCTAATCAACTCATCTGGCGCAAAGTCACGTTGTGCCTTACAGCCAATAACTTCATCCCAGCGCATCGGAGATATGCCTGTCCCTGGACGCTTCACCGCAAGCTTCTCTTCACAGAAGAGATCACCTGCACGAATGACGCACGCTGCAACAAGTGATTTTCTTGCAATATCTCTATTTTTAATTTCACTTGGACTTGGGCGTTTAACGCCATCACCCAAAGCCTTTTCGATATTGCGAATTGCAGCAACCATTGCCTTGAGTTCGTTAGGTTCCAAGCTTGCTTTGTGGTCGGGGCCAGGCAAGTTGCGATCAAGTGTAAAATGTTTTTCAATTGTCGTAGCACCTAAGGCTACTGCTGCAATTGCCACTTCAATTCCTAAAGTATGGTCAGAGTACCCAACAGCTACGCCAAAAGTTTCTCGCAAAGTTTTTATAGCACGCAAGTTAACATCCTCCATGGGAGTAGGATATTCAGTATTACAATGAAGAAGAGTAATTTGATTTCGCATAGTACCCGCCTGCTCCAAAACTTTGAACGCAGCACCAATTTCTTCAAGAGTTGCCATCCCCGTTGAGAGAATAACGGGTTTACCGAATCGACCAATATGGCGAAGATAAGGCAAGTTAGTAATTTCACCGGAAGGAATTTTGAAGAAAGTCGAACCAAGCTCCGCTAGCAAATTAATACTTTCAATATCGAAACCTGTCGAAGAAAATTGAATACCACGTGCCTTGCAATGGGAAATCAGTTCCTGATGCATATCAGCCGTCAACTCAAGTTTACGAAGCATCTCATATTGCGATTCTTGCGCATCAGTAGTTTTAGTTTGATAATCAGCCTTCTTTGCACATGCTGTCACAAGGCAGTCAGCCTTAAAGGTCTGGAATTTGACAAAGTCGGCACCCGCTTCAGCTGCAACGTCAATTAATTTGCGCGCAAGAGCTAAATCTCCATTATGATTTACCCCCGCTTCCGCTATAATAACCGTTTTCATAACGTTTTCCTAAAGGCCGGCAAAGAAGTATTTGGTTCGCAATTTACAAGCACGGATTGCCCCATGCCAATCACGCAATACGCACCAATTTTCAGCGATTGTCGCACACAAGCGCCACTTCCAATAAAAGTTCCATCACCAACATGTACATCTCCATTTATTTTAGATCCTGTTGAAATATGACAATGATTGCCAATTTTTACATCATGTTCAACCAAGGCCTGGTTGTTAATGATACAATTATCTCCTATTATTGCACCTGCATTCACCACAGCACCATGCATCACAATTGTACCTGCCCCTAATGTTGCATGAGGAGAAACATAAGCATGAGGTGATATTACAATCGGCATTTTAAAATTATTTTGTTCAAGTAATTGAAAAAGGTGAACGCGCAACTCTGGACTTTTGATCTGACCAACTGTCACTAAAGCGTGCTGATATTTTCCCAGCAAATCTTTTACATTTTTATCAGTACATAATACGGGATACCCTAATACACGACTGCCAACTTCTTGTTCTGAACCAAGCAAACCTGCTATTGAAAAGAGATTTGTTTGTTCAATAACATCAATGCAAGATTTAGCATGGCCTCCAGCTCCTAAAAGTAAAATTGAAACTTTGCTCATGTTTTTGGCTCCGTGACTAGATGTGCGCTGCTTGGTAAATTGATCAAGCGATTTGCCAATGATTCAGCTACAGGCAATTCCATTTTTGGGCATTCCCGATAGGGCGTTAAATGGTGCATTAAATTCCACACTGGGCGCGTCATAATTTTTTCATCATTTGTGGACGTTAAGATAGCATCGCGCTGCGCTGCAACAGATTTGTCAAGTAACATTGTCTGCAACCAATAATTACTACAACAACCAGCTGGTTCAGAAAATATTTTTAACTGAGGTATACCAGCAAATGCAGCTTGGTAGCGCTGAAAGAGCTGACGTTTCGCAGCTAATAAATCAGGTAGCTGTTCCAGCTGTGCACAACCAAGGGCAGCATTGATGTTTGGCATTCGATAATTATAACCCACTTCATCATGAATAAAATCCCAACGGTGCAATAACTTAGCTGTTGTAGTAAGATGTTTCGCACGACGGGCTAATGCTGAATCATTCGTGAGGATAGCTCCACCACCACCAGTTGTAATTGTTTTATTCCCATTAAAACTCAACGTTCCCATCAAACCAAAGGTCCCGGTGTGACGTCCGCAAACAGTACTCCCCAGCGATTCCGCTGCATCTTCTACTACAGTCAAATAAAAATCTCTAGCCACCGCTAAAATTCCTTCAATATCTACTGGATGACCAAAGGTGTGCATAGGAACTAGTGCGCGAATGACGCAACCAGTCCTACAGTTGACACATTGTTTTCCACGAAGCTCTGTATTCTTTCTAAGGTATTCGCGCAAAACATAAGGATCCACACCCAAAGTACGCTCATTACTTTCCACAAAATGCGGAGTCCCTCCGCTGTACACAACGGCATTAGCAGTGGCAACAAAAGTTAATGTGGGAATGAGCACTTCATCACCAGATTGTACACCTGCTAGCCGAAGAGCCACGTGCAAAGCGGCTGTGCCATTCATCACCGCAACTGCATGTTTAGCTCCAGTATAATGAGAAAGATCTGCTTCAAACCGATCAACAAATTCACCAACAGAAGAAACAAAAGTAGAATCCAAACACTGCTTGATATAAATCCATTCGTTTCCAGAAAATTTCGGTTCATGCAAAACCACAGGCTTTAAACCAACTACTGCCTGAATAGCATCAACTGTCCGACGAACAAGAGAAGATTGTGAAGAAGTATCGTTCATAAATTATAAATTTCCGGCTTATACATTGAAAGGCAAGTTGGGTTTCTAAACCAATCAGCTGTTTCTTTTAATCCTCTGCGAAAACCATCCGCTCCTGCATATTGGGGCTTCCAGTCAAGCAAATGATGAGCCTTCTCATTACTTGCCCACAATCGCTCCACTTCACTTTTTTCAGGACGCAAACGAATTTCATCTGTAACAATTTCGATTTCGGTTTCCATAACTTCCGCAATAGCACGCGCTGTATCACCAATTGAAATTTCAAAATTACTTCCAAGATTTATCACTTCTCCGATAGCACGTTCCGAACGAAGTGCCGCAATGAAACCTGCTACTGTATCGGTTACGTAATTAAAATCACGAGTTGGGCTTACAGCTCCAAGTTTAATTTTTTTTGCACCATTTGCAATTTGAGTGATAATGGTGGGAATCACAGCTCGTGCAGATTGCCGCGGACCATAAGTATTAAATGGGCGAACAATACTTACCGGAGTTTCAAAGGAAGTATAAAATGACATCGCAATTTGATCTGCGCCAATTTTACTTGCGGAATATGGTGATTGACCTTGTAAAGGATGGTCTTCAGTAATGGGAACAAATTGTGCGGTGCCATACACTTCACTTGTAGAAGTATGAATAACTTTAGCCACGTCTAAATCACGAGCTGCTTGCACAATATTCAAAGTGCCTTTTACATTTGTATCTATGTACGTATCAGGCGAATGATATGAATACGGAATAGCAATCAGAGCTGCCAAGTGCAGCACGGCTTCACAGCCTTTCATCGCTGAACGAACACCGTATGCATCACGGATGTCTCCGGAAAATATTTCAAATTTTCCTTTTACCTGTTCGCTACAATGATCCAACCAGCCCCAGGAATTGAAAGAGTTGTAAAGCACGAAAGCACGCACATCATATCCAGCACGCACCAGAGCTTCAACAAGATGAGAACCAATAAAACCATCAGCACCAGTAACTAGAATTTGTTTCAAGAATTTTCCTCCAAAATTGAATTAATATGAGTATGAATGCGTTCCCGCACCCTTCCATCTCCCAAATCACCAAAAACAACATTCTGCAAATGTTTATACTCCGACATTGTAACAGTATCCCCACTGAGAATTGACTTTGTCCGTTCTAAAAGCTCTTCGTAATTAAAACACATTACACGTGTCGGCTTATAGTCAAAAGCATCCGCCACCAAGCCTTGAGTATTATGACTATACTCATGAAATAAAACGGGAATACCCACAGACAGGCACTCATCACCTAATGAAGTGTGCTTGGCAAGTACCAAATCGGAATGAGCACAAAGATCATAGCTAAAAAAGTTTTTTTCATAATCCATCGAAATTTCCATATTTTTGGAAGACATAATTTCCTGAACAACTTCGGCAAACACAGGCAGAGAAACCCAATCGATCATCTTATAGCGAAGAACAATAAAAACATTAGAAATATCTTTAGAGAGCTGAATCAAATTTTCAAGAAAATGTCGATGTGCTTTCCAGTTGAGTAAAGGATCAGCTTGTGACGTATGCCAATCCATGTGAGTGTGAAAACCCAACGCTGTGATAATCTTGCAGCCTTGTGCAAGAGGTGCTCTCAAAATCTGTGGCGGAGAACATTCTTTTGCTTTAATAAGATTATCAGACTTATATTGCCCAACCGAAAGACAATCCTTTACGTGATATGATGAAGATTTTTTTATTTTCTCAGCCATATACTCGCTTCCACAAAGATAGGTGTCAAGAATGGAACCAAGTGATTTATAAAAACCTGCCATAAAACGTTCTTGCACTGCCACCGTTTTAATTTTTTTAGCTTCGAAGGCGAGAAGCAAAGATTTTGGACACAGAATTTCATAATCAATCAGTGCCAATTTTAAACTAGAATAAACTTCCAGCTTTTTTGAATATGCCTTAAAAACAGCATAAAATCGAGACAACAACAACAAACCGATAAGCTGCGAAAAGCTTCGAACAGAAACAATACCTCGACTTATTGCAAACAAAACATGAGGAAAGCCTGTTTGAAATAATTGGCGTTCGCTCCCTAAACAAACCCACTTTGTCTTTTCAGATGGCGATGGAAAGTTACTATAATCAAAATGAAGCAAATTATCCGAATGCAACTCTGAATCAATTTCATCTGAATAAAAAAGAGTCTTTTGGAAGAGATTTCCATAATCAACCCCTTTGTGAGTTACAAAAACTACTCGCGAAGATGAGGTGTTAGATAAATCTGCACTTGATATTGTTATGTCAGTTTTTGAATCATTTTTATGTTTAAAGAATTGTAAACATCTTCGAAAAAAACCAACTGTCCTACTCACACTTTTAAAAAGTGGATTCATCGGAATTGTAAATAATGTAACATTCGATGCCAAACCAAACGTCAGCAATCCTTTGACATCAAAGTTAATCAACACATGCTTTCGAGCAGGATATGCATCAGCCCAACAATTAACCCTATCTATTAAGGATGCCTGTCCCGAAATTATCGACTGAACCACCATGAAAAGCTTGCTGACAATATCGGTGTTCTTTGGATAAAGATTTTTAAATGTATTCAAAAGTTTAGGGGAAACAAATTGATTTGTCTTCTTTTGGAGTTTGTTTTGGGCATCAATAATGCACCTAAGAATTTCTTTCATGTGAGAAAGTGATTCTAAGGGTAAAGGTACAATTCCCACCTTACGTAATCTATCAACTCTCAGCGCTTCAAGTTCGGGGCCTTGTCCACTTCCAGATAAACTGATGTAGAAAACATTGCAGCCAAACTTTTTGAGCAGCCTCGCTATGAAATCGGAAAAAGGAGGTAACGAAGCAAAAATAATATCCGATTTTTTTTCTACAGTTTTCATAGCTTAAACTTTTCTGAGTTTGAAAAAAGCAGCATGAAAATTTCCTGTAGATAAGATACATGTTTCACCAATTGACTCATGCTTTGTAAAATATGAAGCAATATTTTCGTGGATTGTAGCGCGGGTACGCTGCTCAATAATAAGCGCAAAGGTATTATTCAAGGATTGCTCATCAATAATAATGATACTCTTTTTTGATATTCGAACAAATTCATCAATGATCTTTTGATGTATATCTTTTGTCATTTGAATTGTCGAAGCAAGCAATGTTGAAAAAACTCCACAGACAATAATGTGATCAACCGATTTAGCTTTAAATGATCTCAAAAAATCGAAATCAAGAATACTTCCCTGTACGAGAGATTTATCAGCACTTTCTTCTATTCCTACTTGCGCAATGCGAAGGCAGCGCTTGTCAAAATCAAAACCAGTGTATGATGAACGAGGATACTTCTTAACAATGAATTTTAGATTTTGTCCTTTTCCACAGCCTGCATCCAAAAAACTTTCGCCATCTTTATAAGCAATCGTCATAGGATAAGCATCTAAGAACAACTGTAGCCTGCTCTCTAATTTTTTAAATTGCTCGACGCACTCTTGTTTAGAAAGATTATCTAAATTTATATAGCCTCTGCCATTTTGTGCGTAATGGGCAAGATTTCGTTTTTCATATAATTGAAGTCCATTTTCGGTACTAGCTTGCTTCCAAACATTTCTTAAAGTACGCCAAAAATACGAATGGAAGGCAAACAATGATCCAACCACAGAGGGCCGTCCAACAATTGGATTATTAAGAGCCATTAAAAACATCTGGTCCTTTTTCCAGATGCCGATTCGGAGAGGCAAGCATGCAAATACAAGAAATATCGGCCTCAATTTCGCTGAGACGTTGTCGCCGAAATTTTTTAGTTTTATTTTCATTGTTTCATTTGTTCTCAATTTAAAGAAGCTTTCTTCCAAGAATGAAAGCTTCTGCAGCTTCCACACCCACTGTAGCTCCACGCCATTTGGCCAAAGCATCTATTGCCACCAGTGATCTTGGATGCGGGAATGCTCGCAATTCATTTTCATAGGCCTTCATGGCCGCAATTTTAATTTTTAAGGTGGCTGAAATATCCACAAAAAAGTTTGGTAAAAAAGGTGTTGCTGAACCTGGCGGGCTCCATTCTGTCGAAGACGGCACTTCAAAAAAAAGAAGTTCTTGTACTGAGCATTCAGGTTGTGGTCGACAAGCAGCAAGCACCGCCTCATGAACAATACGATGATCAATATTCACATCACCAGCATGGTGAGTAAAAACTGTTGAAGGTTGATACCTCTCAATGAAATTTTCAATTTGCTTAACTACGTCTAACAACTCTAAACCATCAAGGCGATTATCTGGTAGGTTTAAATGATCCACTGATGCACAACCCATAATCTTGCAAGCAGCTTGAGCTGCTGCATTACGCAGAACAATCAGGCTCTCGCCAAGAAATTGTTCTTTCGCCGCGACTCTCGATCCTTCTCCATCCGCCATCAAAAGCACATGCACTGAGCGACCTTCATTTGCAAAGCGAGCAATAGTTCCACCGCAACCAAGCACTTCGTCATCCGGATGAGCTGCAACAATAAGAATGCTCTTTTGATTTTTCATTTCTTTTAACCTCTCATAAACTACATATAGCTTGTAAGCATTGTTTGAATTTCTCGAAGTAATGTCGGTGATGAAGCAACCACCAGTCCATTTTTTTCAAATCCACCCTGATATTCAAAACTTTCCCCTGTAAACTGAGTGAGCACGCCACCAGCTTCTTGCAACACAAGGTGTGGTGCTGCAACATCCCAATCTCTCAAAGGCACATCCTTGACAAAAATATCAGCACTTCCTTCAGCAACGAGACATATTTTCAATCCGATGCTGCCACTTTCAACATAATTCACACAGTTTAAATCATGAAATAAGCGCTTTGTGATACCATTAGGTTGAGGATAATTATCAATCAGTGTCATTTCCCGAGAATTGAATAATTTAACGGATATCGGTCTTCCATTAACAGTTGCTCCATTGCCTTGTTCTGCAACATAGAGTCGTTCAAGTGCCGGAGCATAAACCGATGCCAAGCAGGGTTTCCCACCCTTAATCCATGCAGCTTGACAAACAAACCCATCAAAACCTTGAGCAAAGCTGGCCGTACCATCTATAGGATCGATCAGCCAATACTGAGACGGCCGGTCATGAGATTGAGATGAGATATCTTCTTCGCTAACAATGGGCATATTCGAGATTTTTGACAGTTCTTTCCTCAGATATTCATCAGCAATCAAATCAGCTGCTGCTTTAAACTGTGTCCCCTCCCACTTGCCATCTATAAGTCCCTGCTTGCGGCACTCTAGAATTTTGGTTCCTACCCTTTGCATAGCCAGGCCCAGCCTATCTTTCACCTGAACCTCCTGAAGATTGAAAACCAAATTCACGACGAACAACACCAACAAACTCAAGCAATCGTTGCTGAAAACTAATATCGATTAAACCATAGCAAGCTTTAAGTCGCTTCAAGCACATTGAAAAGTTTTTTACTTTTATTAAGGGAGGCTTCCAATCAATATCGCAGTAAGCGGCAATTTGTTTCACTGCGGAAAAGATATCAAATTCACTGTTATATCCCACATTTATAACCTGAGCAGAAGAAGAGTTAGTATTTGTAAGAGTGGCCCTTAGAAAATATTCCGCAGCATCTTCTACAGCCATTGCAGCCCAAAGTTCAGTGGGAGTAAGAAGTTCAAATGTTTCATGTGTAACAAACGACCTAGTAGCATTGTACAATAGTCCTGAGCGTCTAGGCAAACCAAACAAACCTGGAAGACGTAGAACTACATCACCAGGGAAACGTCTATTCAAAAGAATTTGCTCAGCAAACCATTTTCCCTTTGCATATCCAGAATGAGGAAGGCAAGCATCTTCTTCACGAACCGGAAAATTTGTAACTGCATCATAAACGGTCATCGATGACGCCAATATAATTCGACAACGAGCATACTCTGCGATATTTTTCACCATTGAGATACTCGCCTCAGCCGTTTGTTCATCATTGTAATGAGAAGGAAATTTTGGAACCTTTGCTGCGCAATGAATAATGATAGAAGGTTTAATCTGATCCATCAGCCTACAAACGGCTCTACGATCGGTGAGGTCACACGCTTTACCAAACTTTCCGCTAAAACTTGTAGGAATATATGGAACCCCGTGTTTTCGCAGTTTTTCCAACACATGGCTACCTAGATAGCCTGAAGCTCCTGTCACTAAAACATTTTCTAAATCATGTCCCATGTAATCCATTGATCCTCTTCAATATCTGAACAAGCTCTTCGTCCCACTACCGTATCCAGAAGATAAGGCTGTATTCCCAAACCAGGACGTTTAACCATAATCATTTCTGATGTAATAACTTCACCTTTGGGAATACGATATTTAGCATGAAGGCTTCGTCTCCCCTTTTCAAACATTTCCATTTCTTCTAAACGCGGTCCAGTTTTTGCTCCATCTCCCATTGCAGCTTCAATCTCTCTCAATCGTTGCATCATTTGCTTAAATGATTTTGGCTCCATAGCAAATGAGTGGTCAGGGCCTGGTAAATTTTTGTCTAAGGTAAAGTGTTTTTCGATTACGCAGGCACCCAATGCAACAGCAGCAAGACACACATGATCACCTTCCGTATGATCAGAATAACCTGTAAGCACACCAAAAGTATCACGCATAACTCCAATAGCATTCAAATTACTCAAGTTTGCCGGCGCTGGATAAAGGGAAGTACACTGTAACAAAATAATTTTCTCGTTGCCAACTTCTCGACATGAGTCAACAGCACGTTGTATATCCATCCAGTCGGCAAGACCTGTAGAGAGAATAATGGGACGGCCTCTTTTTGCCATATCACGAACAAGTCCCAGATCGTTGAGATCGAAAGAGGCAACTTTGAATGCATGCATTCCAAGTTCATAGAGTTCATTAATCGCTTCGGCATCGCAAGGAGAGGATAAGAAGACAAGATTACGGCTTTCGGAATACTCCTTGAGTGGGGCATGCCAACTTCGATTCAACTCGAGAGTTTTTATCAGTTCAAATGTATTGCAATGATTCAAATATGAAAATCCTGGGGTATGTTTTGAATAATGTGTTTGAGCGCGAAAAGTCTGGAATTTTACAGCGTCAGCTCCAGCATCAGCAGCAGCATCGATCATTTGCTTCGCCAAATCAAAATCATGATTATGGTTTGAGCCAATTTCCGCAATGACAAAACAGGGATGCTTGTCGCCAATCCATTTCCCCGGTGCTATTTCACAATTAAGAGGCTGTCTCATTTTAACTCCTCAATAAATTCATTGTGCCAAGATCTTCTCAATCCGAAACCATTACGAAAGGGCAATAAATCATTCTCTTTATAATTTTTATTCTTTTTGTTCCCAAGATAGACATCGATAAAATCCACACCAGCAGCCAACGCCAAACATGAAGTTGTTGAGATACGTGGATTGATTTCAAACGGTTTTACATCACCGTTCTTAGTTTTTATAAGTTGAATATTGTAACAACCGAAAACAGGATTGGCTGTATGAATCGCCACGCACGCAGATATTACTTTTTCATCATGATCTGTCATCGCTCGTATGGTGATCCCTTTTTTGATCTCAACTTTAACAGGCACTACCGCACGCAGCTGTCCATCTCGATCTGCTGCTATCATAACGGTGTATTCCTGCCCCTGAAGCAACTCTTGAACAATAAAATCTTCTGGCTGACGACGCGAGATAATCACATGCGCCTGCAACTCCTCTTTGGAATGAACAATGGCAACTCCACGTGAACCGCGTCCCTGCCGTGGTTTAGCAATACATGGGAATAAAACATTTTGATGTTCAAACAATAGTTCAGTCTTTGGAACTGGTAATTTATATTTTTGTAATAAAGAGTTCGAGGTGAGTTTATCTAGATGTGTTTTGATAAACGCCATCGATGGTAACATGACTTCGCATTGCATATCATCACGTGCATGCGCAATCGCGACCAATTCTTCATCAACACCGGGGATCAGGAGGTCCACATCAAGTTTACAACACAGCTTGCACACTTCATCCACAAATGAAGGATCAGAAGCAAAAGGAATTTTGTGCCAAGAACTAAGAGGAATGAAATGAGGTTTAGCATTATAGTCCGCATCAGCAAAGTGAACCTTATAACGCCCGCTCAACAATCGCAATAGCGCCTCAGCACCTGCTCCGCCACCACCTGTAAAAAGCAATTTTTTCATTTATATTTTTCCTTAGTGCAATGCCCACATCAAAAAACACCCCGATAGATCATCACTGCCCGCCCCTTGTCATACTCTGCTTCAAAACCCAAAGATTCGAAAATTCTTCGTGATGAAAGATTACCGAGTTTTACCTGTCCAAATATTCTAACCCCAGGAATTTCGGTGCAAAGTTTCTTAATAGCTGTTTCTAACAAGAGACGTCCCAAGCCACGGCCACGATATAGAGGAGTAAGGCTATAATCGACTTCCCAATTCTCTTCTTTACAGTCAAATCGCACCTGTCCAATTGCAATGGCATCTGGTGTTTCGATAATATAGAGACGACATTCCTCGAGATGAGATAAAATAGCGTGAAACCATTTGTGGTGGGTTTCCTTTGAAATCTTCGCTGGTGAGAAAGCATTGCTCCGAGTGACAGGATCGTTTGCCCAGATTAAGAGCAACTCTTCATCTTTTGGGGTAACAAGTCTGGCACAAAAGGAGGTGTTTGTTGTTATCTCCAAATCTATATGCGTCAGTCTATTTCCATACTCATAAACACCTTTTCGAATCTGCTCGATACCCTGCTGCTCTCTAGCGATACGCCTTTTAAGATACTCACTACTGTATTCTTTTTTTATTTTCTTTTCCCATACTTGAGGAAAAGTTTTAATTAAGACATCTTCAGCAGCGACGAAGTCAAAAACATACTGGCTATTAAAGTGTGCAAATTTATCTTCTATCATTAATTGAACACGAGGAAGTGAGTAGCGGTTAATAACAAAAGTAAGTTTAGTGACACCTAGTTCCTTTGTCATTCTCTCAACTTCTACGAGTTCCTGGTAGGTTGAACCTGAGACCCATTCTAGTTGGATGAGATTTAGAGGAACTCCTTCAGCTATGAGTTCATCGCGAAGAATTTCTGCAAGCAAGGGACGTTTATTCGAAGTACCTTCAGCAATATCTTTTCCCTTTCCCCCACCAGTTATGATGAAAGTATTGAGATTTTCCTTAACTAGGATTGCTGCAGCAAGGATTCGTAACTTTCCTCCAGGAGCACCAAGTTTATCGTCCTCTTCAGAAAGATCAGTGCTAACCCATTTCCCCGATTGATTTTGTTTGATGCCCGCTGCTAGCAAAATTATTGCATGGGAATATGTATTCACTTTCTAGTATCCTCTGCCTGCAGTACCTTCCACATCATTTGCGCACGATCCCAATCTTCCGGAGTATCTATATCTTGAACACGCCATCTCGGAAGAAGAACTGGAGTAGAATGAGGAGCAAAAATAGTTTTTTTTTCTCTCCACACAGATGGTCGTCCCCAGTAAAACTGGCCTGCATCATGCAGTGCGATAGGCAAGTCCTGGGAGCGAGTTAAAAAATGTTCTGGGAAAACCATTTCAATGCTACCCTCTTCATTTTTTTGGAATGAACGAAAAATAGGTGAAGAAAAATCTGTTGCAGTAAATGTATATGCCCACTCACCAGACTCTAGTATTTCCAAACCTCGCTTGAGATCGTCTACTTGTATAAAAGGTGCTGTGGGATAAATGCAACAAACTGCATTGAGGTTAAATTCTTGATCCAAAGCCCATTGCGTTGCATGGGCAACAACTTCAGCAGTTCCTATATGGTCATCGGAAAGTTCAGGTGGGCGAATGAACGGCACTTCCGCTCCGTATTTTTTTGCCACCTCAGCAATTTCGCTACTATCAGTAGAAACAATAACATGATCAAACAAACTCGATTTTTTGGCAACCTCAATTGACCACGCAATTATTGGTTTACCGCAAAAATCTTTAATATTTTTGAAAGGGATACGTTTACTTCCACCTCTAGCTGGTATGACAGCAATTCTCATAAGATTTTCTCCAAAGCACTTATAACCTGATTTTGCTGTTGTTCCGTCATTGTTGGGTACAGCGGCAATGTAATCGCAGTCGCACCATGTTTTTCAGCTTCTGGATACTGGCCATGAGAAAAACCAAGTTCTCGATAATAGGGCTGCAGATGCACTGGTATGTAGTGAAGATTTACACCAATGCCACTTTTCCTCATCTCTTCAAAAACTTGGAGATGTGATTTGGATATCGCTTTCTCCTTTAAGCGAACCACGTAGAGATGGTGGGCGGACTGGTTTTCCGGCTTAACGTTTGGCAATTGTAATGGGAAATTTTCTAATATGTGGTTATAACGATGAGCCAAAAAGGTGCGACGTTTTACGTAGTCGTCTAACCTTTCGAGTTGGCACCTCCCAAGTGCAGCCTGAATATCAGTCATACGATAATTGAATCCAAGCATTTGTTGTTCGTAATACCAAGACCCACGGTCTGCTTGCAAAAACCGGTTTGATTCACGTGTGATACCGTGAGTACGCAGCATATTCATTCTCTCGGCTAATTCTTCATCGTTTGTCAGCGACATACCACCTTCACCCGTTGTGATAATCTTAACTGGATGAAAACTAAACACCGTAATATCAGACCAACGACAACTTCCCACCAACTCCCCATTTCTCGAGGCTCCAATAGAATGTGAGGCATCTTCCAATACTCGAAAACCAAACTCATGGGAGAGCTCCCATATAGCTTCTTGATCGGTAGGTTGGCCAGAAAAATGAACGGGTACGACTACTGTTGGGAGTTTTTTTTCCTTTTTGGCTTGAACAAGTTTTTCCTGAAGTTTTGGTACACTCATGTTCCATGTTAGTGGATCAATATCAATAAAATCAACCTCGGCACCGCAGTAACGCCCACAATTAGCCGATGCAACAAAGGTGTTTGGAACTGTCCAGAGTCTATCCCCTTCCCCAAGACCTAATGCGAGACAAGCAATGTGCAAAGCCGAAGTGGCGCTGTTGACAGCAACGGCATGCTTGACTCCCACTTTTTCTGAAATAGCTTTCTCGAAAACGGGAATTGCAGGGCCTTGCGTCAGGAAGTCTGAGCGTAAAATTTTTACGACAGCGTCAACATCAATTTGTGTAATGTCCTGGCGACCGTACGGAATCATTGAATACCTGAAAGATGGTTAAAAGTGATAATTTCCTCAATGGTCAAAAATGATTGATTTTTTCCAGAATGAAACTCAAAACCCTGCTCGACCAACTTCCCTATCTCGCCAAGCTTATTTATGGAAAAATCCACAATATTTGAAAATTGAATTGTGGGCTTGATAACAAAGTGATCGGAAAATTCAAGCGTTAGATGAGAATCATCAGCTGGACACATAATTTCATGAAGTTTTTCACCAGGACGTATGCCCACTATTTTTTGATCAACATCAGGAGCCATTGCTCTCGCTAAATCAATTATATTCACTGATGGAATTTTTGGAACAAAAATCTCACCACCTTGCATACGACCAAAATTCTTTAGGACAAAATCAACTCCCTGCTGCAACGTAATCCAGAAGCGTGTCATGCGTGGGTCAGTAATCGGGAGGTACAAACATCCGTCAGCAATACATTTTTTAAAAAATGGCACCACCGAACCGCGAGAACCCACAACGTTTCCATAGCGAACTACTGAGAATCTTGTTTTTTGTCTTCCCGCAACATTATTGGCAGCCACGAATAACTTATCAGACACAAGTTTGGTGGCACCATATAAATTAATAGGGTTTGCTGCTTTATCGGTAGAAAGCGCAATCACCTTTTCCACATTATTTATGAGTGATGCTTGAATCACATTTTCTGCCCCATGAATATTTGTTTTAATACACTCCATAGGATTATACTCCGCTGCGGGTACCTGCTTAAGTGCGGCAGCATGAATCACATAATCAACACCATTCATCGCCTGGATAAGACGATCCTGATCACGAACATCTCCAATAAAGTAACGCATGCATTCCTGACAAAAGTCTTGTTGCATTTCAAATTGCTTAAGTTCATCACGAGAATAGACTATCAGTCTTCTTGGCTTGTAGTTTTCCAACAAAGTTTTGGTGTACTGCTTTCCAAAAGAACCGGTTCCACCAGTAATGAGTATAGATTTATTATTAAACATTTTTTTCTCCGAATTTATATTCTGATATATTCAAATGAGATCTGTTTTTCTTTCAACAACTGTCTCACGCCAACTTCTTCCTGAGAAGTTGTCACGAGAATATCTGGTGAAGAAATGCCAGTCAGATCAAGAATTACAGGAACAATATCCACATTTTTCTTATAGGTGAGCATTCCCTTTTCATTTAGTTCTGTCAGCGCAGAATATTCTCTTACTTTGCCTTTGTAAGCCAAACCACTCATGAGGTTGGGGCTAATCGGGCTTCTATCACGAGCAACCATTACAACAGGATTTAACTGAACACCTTCTTGCCCAGCATAAAGCGTCAAAAAAATTGAATGATAGTTTCTGTTCGTAATATAATCTAATCCTATCGGCGTTATTGGTGCTTCCGAAAATTTATTTACATCGACAAAAATAATTCGTCGAGATCCACTTTTATGATCTTTACTTTGAGTTTGAAGTTTATCTGCAATTTGTCTGGCAACGTTTGCGTATTGAGCGTGTTGCTGAAAATGGCTCACGAAAAGATAGCCATGGCGATCAACATTTTTCGCGCGGTCAGTCCAGTTTTTTTCTGTTTCTGGTCCATGCTTTTCCCAACTCGACGCAAACACTTGGCTTCTAAATCGTGAATGCTCTTCAAGCAAGTTAAACACAAGGCCGCTAAATACTACAATGATGCAGAGCGCTCCAGCACATTTGGCATACTTCCCAATCCGTCCAATATTGAAGTTCGCAAGCCAATACAGAAATGCTGCTACAAGCATATGCAATGGGAATAAACAAAAATACATTCTATGGTCGCTTAATGTTGCAAGAAAACCGCTGGAATTATTCACCACACTTGATGAAAGAAGTGGTATCGAAAATACAGCCAATATTACCAAGAGACTCGCCCAAGGCTTGGTAAATAATATTCCTCTACGTCTTAGAGAAGCTAGAGTCACAACTAAACCTAGAATCGCAAAGGGAACAACAAACCAATTCAGTAAGGGATAACGAAAATCAGCAAGAATATAGGATGAAAAAGGAGAATGAAAATTCCCAATAAAACCAAATATCGATTCTACAAATATTGCTATGTTGGTCTTGAGCATTGTTACAAACCCAGGTCCGCCCGCCGAAATAGCTGTGAGCGTCATGGTCTCTGCATTCTTTGGAAAAAGAAAGGAAGAAAATCGTAAAACTGAAATTAAATTTCTGTAGTCAAGTAGAGCTAATAAGAACAAGGAGATTACAACTGAATATCCGCCTAATACCCAGACACCGCGCCATATAGTATCACTTCCGGGATTTTTTTTGAGTCGCCAATATACACTTACAAACCAGATAGCCACCAACATAACTGCAAAAATACGCGCAGGACCATAATGAAGCGAAACAAATGCCATCGCAAAAGCAAGTCCAATCCACGTTTTCAAATTCCAATATTGAATCTCGAGAGCCTGCAATCGCTCAACTACAAAAAGAAGCGCGGCACCACTCACAGCCACAACGATCATCATATGTTCGTACTGAAAAAACATCTGATTTCCAGCCAAAAGTGCTGTGGCTCCAATTGCAGGCCAAGGTCCAAACCATCTTCTACAGATTCTAAAAAAAAGCAGTAACGATACAAACCCAAAAAAAAAGGATGGAATTCGAAATGTCAAAAAGTTCAATGGTAAATGAAAAGCGTGAATAATGAGTCTCGCTATCTCAAGCGATGCATATCCTTGTCCTCCAATATTCGCCCTAGGTGCAATAAGAAAACTTAGTGGCACATCAACAGGTCCAAAGGTATGATAGAAAGTAAGACTTTCCCACAGGCCCAACAAATTCGCCCCTGGGAGGAGAGCAACTAACAGAACTGGAATCAATAACAAATAAGGTATTGATTTCCATGATAGTATATTCGATTTTATTATTTTTCCAAACAAAGAGAAATTCCTAATTTTGACAAAACTTTTTCACTATGAGTACCAGCTTTTCCGCCAAGGATATAAGTTTCCACTCTGGATTGCACAGATGGAAACGCAATCAGCAAAAGCATTGAGGTCAGACATACAACAAAAAGATATCCAACGAACACTTTTGCAAAAAATGGAAAATATTTTGTGATCCATCGAGTCACTTTTGGAAGTGGATCAAAGCGATGAGCTGGCGGTGGTAAAGAAATTTTTTGTTTCTCATAAGTTAGTAGAACATTTTCCTCGGCTTGCAAAGCACGTAAGAGAGCCTCCTGGGGAGTGGCACCTTTTTCCACAACACAGATTTCAGCAATACTTGCAACGAACTCATCAGTATTCCGTATTATGTGAATTGCATAATTATATTTCATATCAAACTCCACACATTGCTAAGAAATTTAAAGATGCAATTATATTTCTAAGCTTTTTTTCTGGCATAAACTGTCATGATATCAAAAAGATTAAGGGGGATATTTAATTGAGATAGTGGCGATCGATCAAGTGCATTTGCCCCCCTTCGTACAAGACGCCATGGAAAAATTGTAAAGAGCTTGTAACTAATATAGGAAAGAGAATACACCTCCGAATGATAAGCAATTTTCAACACTTCAAAGCCCTCTTTTTCCAAGTAGGCACGAATAACTTCGGGGGAGAAATAAAAAACATGATGACGCGGAGTCATCAAATGCCAATTACGTCCACTCAGCTTGGACATTATGGAGTTAATATTTCCCGTGCTCGCAACTATAAGCCCACCTGGTTTAAGCATGCGCTGTATAGATTTAAAATCGTGAGCTGGATCAACTGAGTGTTCGATGTAATCCCACATGGTAATGACATCATAAGTCATTGGCTGATCATCAAAATCTTGAAACTTACCAACCCAAACATCTAACCCAAGTTTTTTTTGAGCCAATTGAGCCATAGTGGATGAATATTCAACACCTCTCACCGTCCAACCAAGTTGACGTGCCTCATCCATAAAAAAACCTGAAGCACTTCCAACATCAAGTAAGCGACCTACACCATTACAATGTTGACCAATACGGCCTAAGCGACGACGAAAGTTTGAGCGCAAAAATCGTTCATCTTTTTGATAATCTTGATAACCTTGACCCTGAGTATCACCAAGTTCACTAAAAAAATATGAGTCTGAGTAGATTAAATCCAATTCTTTATTGTCAGGAATCGTACCTCGAAAAATGAGTCCACAGGTCGAACAACGAAGAACTGGATAAGTATCCTTAACATAGAGACAACTCTGTCTATCATCAACTTCAGTTCCGCAAAGGTTGCAAACAGCCATTATTTCTCCCAGGAATTATTACTATTTTTTTGAATTATGAACAGAGGTAGATCTTTTGAAAATACTAAGCGACGAAAATAACTGGCAAGTATACCCAAACAAATAAGCTGAAGACAACTCATGATGATCACGGTTAAAATCAAACTTGTCCATCCCTGCATCAAAACATCATTTGAAGCTCTCGAGATAAGAATAAAAATCACATAAAAAAAGGAAAAAGCAAGCCCAACGGTTCCCAAAAAGGTAATGCTCTTCAACGGAAGACTTGAAAATCTGATAATGCTCATGATTGCTAATTCCACATTCTTAGCGAAGGTAAAGCGACTCTTTCTTCCTTTTTGCAGATGTTGTTCATAGGACAAGGAACCTTTCTTACAAGGTAACCATGAGGCGAAAACACGGAGCGAACCAACATGGGGTAAATATTGATAGAGCGAATGAATTGCGCCAGCATCCCACAATCTAAAATCTGCTTGGCCAGGAACAAGAGATAATCCCGTCATCTTAGCAGTAAGGCGATAGAATATTTTTGAAAGAGTCTTTTTTAAATAACCTAAACCCGCAGCTGGTTTCCTAATTGTATTTACCAAAAGGCATTTCTCGTTTCTCCATTTTTCAATGAGAGAAGGAACCAGTTCGATGGGATGCTCTAGGTCACAATCCATAGTAATAATTGCCTGTGGCCACTTTCCGGCATTCATCAATCCAGCAACAAGAGCTGCTTGATGTCCAAAATTAGCTGTAAAGGAAATATAAGAAATACAATCTACATGTTTCGTTGAAAAGTCATTAAGAAGAGAGCTCGTATTATCAATTGAACCATCATCGATAACAAGAAGACGAAGATCAGTATGTTCACTAATGGTCGCACGTAATCTTAAAAAAGCAGCAACAAAGTCGGGCAACATTTTTGATTCATTAAACGCAGGAGAAATAATTAATACCCGACTAATACTCATAGCACTTCCTTTAGATTTTTGTTTTAACAGTTCCGTATACTATTAATACTTCACTTAACTTACCAGGGGGGAAATGTTTCAATCATTCGTTTAGTTAAGTTAAAACTTCTTCTATTACTATGTTTTGTTGCACTTGAATCATTTGAGAAAAAATTCCAATTGTTTTCTGGCGTAGGTCAACATAGCTGCCCTCTTCAATAACATGTCCCTCTCGTAAAACATAAACATAATCCGCTTTCGCAATAGTTGATAAACGATGAGCAATAATGAGTACCGTTGTATTTTTTGCCAATGCATCAATAGATTCTTGGATCAATCGTTCTGATTCAGAATCGAGAGCACTGGTGGCTTCATCCAAAATCAACAACTCGGGCTTAAGAAGAAGTGCTCGAGCCAGTGCAATGCGCTGTCTTTGTCCACCTGATAAACGCGCCCCACGATCACCGACTATGGTATCAATACCCTGAGGTAATTCCTTCACAAAAGTTTCTGCATTCGCCATACGACAAGCTTTCCATAAATCATCTTCACTTCCTTCAGGGTAAGACCACAACAAATTATCACGGATTGATGTGTGAAACAGTAAAGGCTCTTGTGGCACATATCCTACACGCTCACGAAAGCTATTTTGCTTCCACTCACTAAAAGGAATTCCATCTAATAAAACTTCACCTTGTTTTGGAATCTGCAAACCTAGCACAAGATCAGTAATGGTAGATTTTCCAGATCCAGACTCACCAACTAAAGCAGTCATCTTCCCTTTACGAATTGTCAAATTGACATCTTGTAATGTTTTCTGACGGCCCGGGTAGATAAACGTTACATTCTTCAATTCCAATCCACTTTTTAGTCGAGTGAAAAGCCTATCCCCTTCAACTTCTTCAAGACTTTTCGCTTGCTCTCGAAGCGAAACCAACTGTTCATAACTTGGGAGAAATGTATTTATACTCACACTGGAAGACATCAACTGTCCCAAGATGGGCAATGCTCGAAGAAGACTCCAAAGTAAGGCTGCCATTTCAGCAATGGGGCTTCCAAGATGGAGCGCTACTCCTAAGGCAACAATTGCAGATAAGATTCCTATGGGCTGATAGAGCAACCCTACACCAGTCTCCAAAGTTTGAGAACGTAATGTAACATGAACATGTTGATCAAAGACCTGCAAAAAACGCTTTCTAGACTGTGCTTGACGGCCAAATCCCAAAATAAGTCGAGCTGCCGACAAAATTTCAGTTATCGCTCCCATCATCACATTGGCAGTTTCAGTATTCTGCTGTCCCAGACGATATCCCACTTTTTGTAATAAGAAAAAAGGCAAGCCCAACAAGAGTGCTATACCCAAAGCCGTAAGCGTCATTGTTGCATTTAGCCATAATGGAACAGAAAAATAGATACAAAGCTGTACTACTCTCGCAAGCTGTGTAGCCATGTGCCCCAGGGTATCACCAATGTTTTGAAGCTCTTTATTAAGAGTATTCAATAATCTTCCTTGGTCTGTCCCACTGAAGAATTCCCAGCGCGCTTTCAAAAAGGTAGTTAATGCACCACCATACAGGCCTCGAACTACAGCATACTTTATATGTAAAATGAAATATCTCGCAACAACACTCAGTAAGCCCATGATCAGATTAGACAAGACAAACAACAGTCCAAAAAACCAAAAGCTTGGGTGTATATTCAAAGGCCCCATGACTCCTAACAACACTTGAGTTAGTCGACTGGGTGCTGCAAGAGTTGGGTCTAACAGAAAATCGGCCAGAGGCACCATGGCAAGAACTGCCGCTGCCGCAACAATCCCTTCGACCACCAAAATGAGAAACAACACGACAAAGTGTCGAGGGTAACTCGTCATGAATTCCCTGAAAATAGCAACAATACTAGATCGTCTCGTCAATCTTATGTCCTCTCATTCAAATCACTCTAACCAATCCTGTTTTTCACGTAGAAATTGGGCACCATAACGAGCACAAATTTTTCCATGAAGCGGCCTGCACCCATCCTTAGCATCCACTGGAAAAATTTTCCAAAAACGCCGTTGCAAATCATCATCATTTTGTTCAGGTTTCCAGACACCTTTCAAGCGCTCTAGCATTTCAATCACAAGTGATTTAATTTCCTCGGGCGTGTTTTCAATGACCTCAATACCTTGAGCTTGATAGTCAGAAGTTGTTCCAAAAAAACCAACTCCACGGCTAAATATTTCTTTGAAAGTAAGAAATCGCTGCTCTGATACTAATTTATATTTTTTACATATCCCCACAGTGTTTTTTAGAAAAGTTGCAAAATATCCAATAGGCACCATGTTTACATAGGCTATTGGTCTTCTAAACACCTGAGGGATTGCATCAAAACCAGTACCGACACTAATACAAAACAAGCACTTTGCACCAAGGTAAACATCCATAAAATCATCCCGCATTCCATTGGTGGCATAATCAATTACTTTTGGATGACTCGAGTGAATAGGTTCTTTAACTACTGCGCCCATGCGAATCACATAGTAGCCAAGATTTGCAAGTGCTTCTGCCGCCAAAACATAATTCTGAACATCAACATCCCGATAATCGTGATAATCCCATTGACCAGGAAGTTCTGTATTTAAATACGCACTATCCCTGGCAATCAAACAAATGAATTCAGCATCTGAAGGAATGCCCATTATTCGCAAACCTTCTTTCCCACGAAGTTCTTCTTTCGCTGTAAAACTAAGATGTGGAGGAATGCGTTCGTACAGATTATATACATCCCGATCATAAGAAGTATTTTCTCCGATCTCGTGAATTAATCCCCCCGGAAAAAAGCTGTTCAGTATAAAGACTGGCCTCAATAACCAAGATGGCCAAACCCTCAAACAGCGCCCCAACATAAGTGCCAACTGTTTGTTGGCTGGCTTATAGGCATGATAATACAAGTTTATATGACATTCTTTTGGGACATTAATTCCCGCATCACGCTCACAAAGATGTACTTCTGTGTTAAGCGCAATATGCCCAATTCTGGAACTGTACAATGGCATTATTCTGATAAGTAACCAGCGCCGAAAAAGACGCATGAAAAGAAAAAATGGTAAGGTCAGAGGCAAAACAAAAAGAAATTGAAGTATTTGGTATAATTTGCGCAACAACATTTTCTGTCCACCATGATAACTTTTTTTATATTGGTGCAATATCAATATAAAGTTCAAAAATTTCATAACTTAATGATCTCGTTAAGCATCATCCATTCAACGCTAAATCCATTACAAATTAACTGTAAAATTCGCACATAACTGACACCATATAGTCAACTTGTTCCTCAGTAATATATTGGTGTGCAGGTAATGTAACAATCTCTCCCGCTTGCCGTTCACAAACAGGAAAATCTCCAGTTTTATAACCAAGCTCTTCTGCAGCCTTTTGCAAGTGAAGAGGAACGGGATAATGAATTTTTGCCTCTATCCCCTTAGAGATGAGGTAAGGAAGAAGCTCTTCTCGTCTCTTAGCTCCAATTTGGTAGAGTTGATACACTTCACGGTTTGTTTGCGGCCGAAGAGGAACCTGAATTCTCCCCTCTAATTGTTTCAATCCTTCATCCAATCGAGAAGCGTTTCTATTACGAGCCCTAATTGAATCTTCAATTTCATCTAATACGCGGCTGGCAATCACAGCCTGGATAGGCTGCAGGCGTGAATTAATTCCCCACATGGAGTTGTGATCTCTGTCAACCATACCATGGTTTTGATAGATGCGAATAAACTCAGCAACACTGTCATCATTGGTTGCAATAAGTCCACCATCTCCCATCACGTTAAGAGGTTTTAAGGGATGCATACTAAATGCGTTCACCTTTCCAAACGTCCCAGCAAATTTCCCATTTATTGTGGCTCCGGTTGCTGGACAAGCATCTTCAACGACGTCCAAACCATATTTTTGTGCAATGTCCAAAACTGCTTCGATATCAGGAGAGCATCCAGCCCAATGAACGGGAAGAATCGCCTTTGTCTTTGAAGAAATTGCTGCTTCAATCTTTTCAGCATCAATTTGATAACGTTCATTACAATCAACAAAAACAGGACATGCACCAATAGCAACAATTGAACCTACTGTCGCATAGAACGTATTGGGAACTGTGATAACTTCGTCACCCGCTTTGAGCCCCAATGATTTAAGAGAAAGGATTAATGCATCCGTTCCATTTGAGGTACCTATCACATGTTTCGCACCAATATATGAAGCAAACTTTTTTTCAAATGCTTCTACAAAAGGTCCAAAGGTAAACTCACCCGAAGCTATCAATGGACGAAGGTCTTCGAAGTAGACCTCCATCGGATTTGAAAATTGTTCTTTAAGATAAGAGTATTGCACTTTCATATTCACCTTCGCTTATGTGTAAAAGTTAGAAATTAATTCAACAACGCGATCTTGCTGAGTTTCAGATAAATTTGAATGCAAAGGAAGACTCAATATTTTGCTTACATGTTTCATAGTTTTGGGGAAATCAGATGCTGAGTATCCTAAACTTTTTGCTGCAGGTTGCAAATGAATCGGTGTCTCATAATGTATCAGAGCTTCAACTCCATGTTCATTTAAATATTGTTTAAGTTCATTACGTCTTTCCGCTTTTATCACATACGTTTGGAAAACACACCGTTCACCAAGGCCTTCATTTGGAACCTCAACATAGGGATGCAAGAGATCATTATAGCGGAAAGCCAGTTTTCGCCTTGCTTCTGTCCATTCATCGAGATATCGCAATTGTATGCGAAGCATTGCGGCATGCATCGAATCCAATCTACTATTAAAACTCCAAAAATCACATTGTTCTCGATTTGCCAATCCATGATTGCGAAGTCTTGGCAGCAAGGCGATCAGATCAGGATCTTGACTCGTAATCATTCCTCCATCACCAAATGCGTGTAGGTTTTTGAGTGGGTGTAAACTGAAACATGCAGCATGCCCCCAACTTCCAACGCGTTTGCCATCGAGCGATGCGCCCACAGCCTGAGCCGCATCTTCCAATACAAAAAGATTTCGTTTTTGCGCTATCGCAAGAATGTCATTCATCTTTGCTGGTCGACCCGTCAGATGAACTGGGATAATAGCACGAGTACGATCTGTAATAGCATCTTCCAAACGCTGTGGATCCATATTTCCATCGTCACCTATATCTACAAAAACTGGTTTAGCACCAGCAAGTGCAATAGGCGAAACCGTTGCAATAAATGAGTTTGGAACAGTGATAACCTCATCACCGGGAACAAGACCAATTCCCCTGAGAACCAAGTGCAAAGCAGAAGTTCCATTAGAAACTCCAAATGCAAATTTCGCTTGGCAATATTCCGCAAATTCATGTTCAAAGCCTTCCACCTCAGGTCCTAGTATGTAACGTCCACTGTCAAGAACCCCTTCCACAGCAGACATAAGTTCAGCTTTATGTTGGGCAACTTCTGTAGACAAAGCGGAATAGGATATAGTATAGCTTGTCATAGTAATGAACTTTCTCCTCTCGTAATTGAGCTTGCAGTTAAAAAGGCTGCATCCCAGGTTTTAATAAGATACTCCGGAATCGGATAATTCACAGCATTGGAGCGTTCGATAAAAGCCAATGCTTGTCCTTCGTAACAAGCAACTGATTGAATTCCATCATACCAACACCAAAAAAACGTAAGTGTATACTGAGCCCAACCTTCGACTACATCTTCAAAAGACATCAAAAACTGTAAATCAACTGCATCATACCCCGTTTCCTCACGCAGCTCCCGACGCGCACAGTCAATTGCTGTTTCACCTGGCTCGGAGTGACCCCCTGGAGGAACCCACATACCCGCATTTCGAAGACCTACTTTTTCATCCCGATGTTGTAATAATGCAGCCCCATCATGACGCAAGAGCAGCACAGCCGACACCCCATCATCCACAACTTGTATCCAATTTTTTGTAAAACCAGTATACCTTCATGTTCTTCCTGCATTCTTTTTTAGAAAAAAGGAATTAAAACGGCCCCTTAAAAAAAGCATCCGGCACATCAATCGCGAGTCCCCCACGCTGGACAATCAGTTCACTTATCACAGCTTCGATATCGGATTTATCAAGCCCCAACATGTGTTGTATGTTACGTAATATGGAAATTGAGTCTGGATAGAAGTTTTGAATAAGTCCCCGCGAACTTGGTGTAGGATGATCTGGAAGTCCCATCCTCATTGGAGCAACTTTGAGTTCTGAAAAACAATGGTCCACAACACTCGAAACAATCTCAGAACCAACACCATATTGTTTGAATCCAGTATCTATTGTCAGCAAACGTCCCGTCTGTTGTACAGATTCAAATATTCTGTCAAGCTTAAGCGGTCGTAATACGCGCAGATCAAAGACGGATGCTGAATATCCCAGAGTTTCAAGCGCTTTGGCTGCACGTACGGCCTCCAAGGTCATGTATGACGTGGCTACAATAGTTAAATCCTTACCAGGATGCACCTTTCGAGGCCCATCTATAGGCTCTACATAATATCCTTCCGGAACATGCCCATTCACGTAATGACACCAACGATGTTCAATAACAATTACTGGATTTTCATCTTCCACGGCTGCAATGATCAACCCTTTTGCATCATCTGGATAGGTCGGCATGATTACTTTTAGGCCTGGAAAATGAGAAAATATTGCTTCGATACTTTGGGAATGTTCGGGTCCTTGCCCCCAGCCGCGCCCCACTATCAAGCGAATAACCATGGGGACTTTATGTTTCCCATTGCTCACATAATGAGCCTTTGCCGCATTGTTCACAATTTGTTCTATCGCCAACAATGCAAACTCTACTCGATGAAAGCTGATTACAGGCCGTTTTCCCATCATCGCCGAACCAATAGCCACACCACATAATCCGTTTTCTGATAATGGCATTTCAATCATGCGCTTAGAATCAATATGTTTTCCAATATCTGCCGTGGTACCAAATACAGATGATGGATCAGTTAGTCCTTCAGCCATGAATAAGACAGAAGCATCACGCACAGCAGCTTCAGTTAGCCCCTCTCTGATAGCATTGCCAAAACTCATTATTCGTTTTTGTTCTGTCATCCGAAACAGCCCTCCTTCAAAATTCAATAAACAATATTATTTTTTCTTTAACTCTACATTCAAACATATACGTGAGTCTGAGCCTGAGACGATTCTGGCAATGGTGCAGATTTCGCGAATTCAAATGCACTATCAATTTCTTTTTTGAATTCAAGTACCAAAGATTCTTCATACTCAGCTGATAACAAGTTAAGGTCCTGTAGCTTTACTTTGCAATTATCAATTGGACAACGCAAACGCCATTCTTGAAATTCTGCCTCATCACGATATCCAATGTTATTATCAAAATCAGTACCGCAATGTGCGCGCCATCTATAGGTGTCAAATAACAAAAAAGTTGGACCATTACCATTTCGTGCGTGCAACACTGCTTCTCGGCTTGCATTGAAAACAGCACTCACATCATTGCCATCAGCGGACGCAAACTTCATCCCATGGGCAAGAGCAAGATCAACAAGCTTTCGTGGTGGCTGTCGATCTTTTAACGGTGTGTACACTGAAAAAAAATTATTCTCACAAACAAAGAGTACTGGTAACTTATGCAAGCTTGCAAAGTTGGCACTTTCATGAAAAACACCCTCTTCAACGGAACCATCACCAAAAAAAGCAACACTCACATTCTGGTTTCCATCAATATGATCTGAAAGAGCTGTTCCAACTGCAAGAGGAATGGAACTCCCAACAATTGGCACGCTCGCAATAAGACCTTTGGCATGATCAGCAAGATGCATAGAACCTCCACGCCCTCCCATACAACCTTCAGCCTTACCATAAATCTCTGCTAACATAGCCTTTAGATTTCCATCCATCGCAAGATAATGTGCATGACAACGATGAGTACTAAATACTCGGTCTGTATGTTTTAGATTATGACATACACCAACTGCCGCTGCTTCTTGACCAATGGAAAGATGAACAGGACAACGCATTTCCTGCTCTGCATAACGTTCAACTATACCCTCTTCGATCATTCGAATTCTGAGCATTTTACGATACATTGGCAACAGATGTTCCCGCTGAATTGTTGATAAATTATTCAAACCAACCTCCTTGTTATTTAAATCCATACCTTTGGCTTTATCCATCTCAAAAAATATTTGTATGGAGCTACATACGTTTTGAGTAATTTTAACAACAAAGAACTACCTATAGCTCTTTATTGCAGTTTCCAATTCTGTAAAACGAAATTCTGGAAAGCTTGAAATTAATTTACTATTATCAAATACAAGATCAAAAGTTCGATTGTTATTACTAGATTTCACAACGATTTCAGCATCGAGGTTCAACACCAGCTTTATACATTTTGCAATGTCTAAAATTGATCGACTTTTCCCTGAGGCAACATTGACTAAACCATGGTACTGCTTGCAAATACATAACCATATCAATGCACACACATCATCAACACAAACATAATCTCTCAAATTTTTTTCATTCCCAGTTATTTCAATACGCGCATCTGTTATAGAATTAGAAATCATCTTTCCAATCACACTCTTATCATTGCAAGCATTTCCAAAAATTCCTGGTATCCTTAGAATAGCAATTGGGCAATTCAATAGTTCAGTAGAAGTAAGTATCCATTCGCAAGTATACTTTGCAAGTCCGTACCAAGTGTCTGGCTCGATTTTTGTTTGCTCAGATATGGGGAGTATCGGTTTATTTCCGTAGACATCTACTGAACTCAGATAAACAATTGAACGAATATTTTTACTTACTCCTGCTTGAATCAGATTGTTTACTAAAGAAATATTATTTAAGTATGATTGATAATTATTCGAGTCATCCTTCTTAATGACAGCTAAGAATACAATTGTCACGGAATGACCACTTAGAGTACTAAAGAACGCATTCACTTCCTTTAAATTTCGAAAATCACAATCTTTTGAAGAAAGCAAAACAACTTCACAGTCTCTTGTTCGAAGAGATTCAGTTAAATAGCTTCCTATATAACTATTTTTTCCGACAACAATAATTTTATTTGTCACAAAAAAACCTCAACGAAATTTCGTTTCGTCCCATGTCGTCCACTCAGGATCCACCTCAAGAATAGTCCAATAGTAGTCTCCTCTATAATCAGCTTCCTTCAATAATTGTATCCATTGTTCGGGAGTTCCATGTGTTTTTGCTGTAAGTACCCAGTCAAGAAAAACTTCCTTTTCTCTTTCCGTACGATATGCGTCCACTTGAACATAACCATGCCGAGGTGCAACCCGTTGCATTTCGTGGATGGCTTTGACACAATCGGCACGGTCAAGATTATGTACAGTATTGATTGAGAGTGCTGCAGTGAAGCTATCATCTGGAAATGGCAGGTAATCAGCACTACCAAGTTGCAAACGGCCAACAACTTCAGGTTCACAGTGCATTAAGGCGTAAGACGAGATGTCCAATCCATAGGCATCAATGCCTAATGCACAGAGATCCTTCACAAGAAAACCTTTAGCACATCCAATATCGAGCACTCGATCACCTGGCTTCAATCCAAAATGGTTGATAATGTCTTTGGCTACCGGTTGCCAGCGACCATCATAATGATAACCACCATACCCATATTCGCGAGGACCATCGAAATACATTTCACCATACTCCCTCGAAATACGTATATGTTCATCAGTCTTTGCAGCCTCTCTGGACTTGACGTTGCGCTTACCTTTTGGCAATGATTTGAGTAGTTCAATTTCAGCCATCATGAAACTCCTGACTTTGGCTCAAGGCCAAACCAATATCTAAGGGAGTATAATTGAAATCCGGAAAAACTTGGGTAGTCAAGGCAACATCAAAAGCGCGATAACCACCATGAGGCATCAGACCTACTCTAGGAGTAGTTATTATTTCCACAGATTTGGAAGAGATCGCAATAACCTTCTTAGCAAGATCCCAAAATGAAATAAGCTCACCTGTTGCAATATTTAAAACACCTTCACTTCTTGAACATATGCACTTTGTGGCAATCTCTGCTACATCATCAATATAAACATGATCGCGTCGTTCTTCACCTTCACCAAAAAGAATAATATCTTCCCCTTGATGGGCGAGACGTCGAAAACGATTCGGCCCATAACCATTATGTGGATCGTTCGCACCATAAATTAAAGTTGGGCGAAGAATGCACAACGATCCCTTGTAAGCATCAGCCAACATAGTTTCTCTGGCAAGATGCATAACACCATGCAAGCTCGTTGGTTGTGCACAGGAAGTTTCATTTAATGGAGTGCTTGCATCCGCATAAACCGCATCAGAACTTATATAGGTAACATGCTCCACAGGATTTGAGCTTAACGCGTCACACACCACAGCCATCATACGTAAATTGTCGATAAGCATGGCAGAATTTTTTGTAGGAGCCTGAGCCGAAATCACAACAAGAGCATCATTTTTTCGTAACATCAGTTTCAGTTGCTCAACTGCATTTTCAGCAAGGAGATCAATATCCTTGCGTACCAGAGCAACAACTTGCGCATTGCGTCTACGAAAACTTTTTGTAATAGCACTTCCAACAAAACCACCTGCACCAATAATAACAACACGTTCAGGTAAAATCTGCGATGAAAGATTATTTTTGAGCATAAGACTTAAATTCCTTCTGGAGCAACACCGAGCGTAACATGCTGTAACCCAGCATTTTTCGCCGCTTTGCTCTCAATGACCTTATAAGGATCTATAAGTAAACGTCCTCGCATCTGGCTAGCAAGTTCTAATGGGAGGAGTTTTTTAAATTCTCCCCATGGAGTCATGATGCAAACGACATCTGCATCTTCAACTGCTTTTAGAGCATTCGATGCAGCCTTAAACGAAATTCCAGCATGAGATGGAGAAACAACAGGATCATAAACTACAACAGAATAATCTAGCAAATGAGAAAGGAGTAACAACGATGGAGAGTTTTTCGTGCTATGTGTATCTTCCTTGTAAGCTAACCCGAGTACAGCAATTTTAGCCGCTGGATTTTGTGCAAGCATATATTTTTTAAGAGTTCTCCAAGCCCAGTCTTTGCAGTGACCACTGTTGGCAACCCAGGCGGAAACAATACCACCATCTGTTTCATGTTTTTTAGAAAGCGTAAGTACCGTTGCGAGATCACGCTCCAAGTTGCCTCCAGAAATTCCAAGCCCTGGAGCAAGATATGAATATTGACCAATACGTTTATCAAGTTTAAGCGCTGGTACAATTTCAGACCAGTCGGCTCCCACATGTTCACACACTTCAGCCATAGTATTAGCTACTCCAACTGACGCAACCAAACACATGTTGATGGAAATTTTTGCAAGCTCTGCACTTTCATATCGCATCGGCAAAATCGGACAGTCAAAGCTTTCAAGAAAAGTTCTAAATGTTGACAACAACGGTTGATCGGGTTCGGCACAACCAACAATAAAGCGTTCGGGAAAACGCGCACGCTCCATAGCACGACCAAAAATTAAGGTCTCGACTTGATAATACATTGTACGTCCAGAACGCATTCGGGCGCGAGTAAAACCAGGCGGCACTTGGCAGAGAACAATCATCGCAACATCTGCATGCAACACCATATCAACCTGATTAATGAGAGCGTCAATTTTAGACAAATCACTTTTACCAAATTCATCAGTTGGCACATCCTGTGCGATATAAACTACACCGCAAGAAGTCAATTCGCGTGGGTCTGCGGTAAACATGATACGCTGTACATTCTTCTTGAGTAGTTCAGGGAGATCAGGTTCAACAACTGGCAATTCACTCTTCTTGAGCGCACTAACACGTGATAAATCGGGATCGTAACACACAACTTCAAAACCCTTGTCTGCAGCTGCCACAGCAGAATTAAGTCCAAGGTGAGTCATTCCCACATAACCAATGATTGGAGTAGATGTAATCATAAAATTGGTCCTAATGAACGTTGCGTAAGATCGCTAAGTACGGAATTAATCCACATATCATTTTCAATATTACTTTCACCCTTTGTACACAAGCGCTTGAAGTGCTGGTATTCCAATTCCCAAGTTGGATCTGCTTGTACTAAAGTTATTGCTTCGTCATCTGGTCTTCCACTTGGCAGTTTACGATCACGCAATGTAAATGTACTTGGTCCCCATTTGCAAAGCGACTGAATATGCGCACTTCCCTTTTCAGCAAACACATCTGCATAGAAATGGTTACGCCAATTTAGCAAGGTCATTTCCAATTGCAAAACTGGCATTCCGTTAGCACCAAATGAAAAATGATCAAAAGAAAGGTTTTCGAAACGGTTACAGGAATAAATTTCGAATGGAGCAGATGGTTTACCAAACCAAAACAATACAGTGTCAAGAAGATGCGAACCTAAATCTGGTAACACCCCTGCACCTTGATCACGCCAAGCTGAATCTCGCACTAGACGCGCAGTACCGTTACCGTAGAACATGCGAACACAATAGATCTTCCCTAATTTTCCAGAGTCAATGACTTGTTTCATGCGCACAAAGTGCGGTTCGAAGCGATGGTTGTAAGCAGTGTAACAGACCGCATTATTGAGAGCTGCGGTTTTTGCCAAAGTTTCAAGCACGCTGTTGTTAGTTGCAAAAAGCGGTTTTTCAACTAAGAGATGTTTCCCATTACTTAACAAATGAGTCAGTAACTCAATCTTGGCATCATCCGGCGTACAAACGAGTGCTGCATCATACAAATTGAGCGGAACGTCAGCTAGCGAACAATAATCTGCCTCAGGATGCACGGGATCAACTGTAGCAACAACTTCTTTGCCTGCAACCGCGCGACGCTTATTTCCTTGTACTCCAAGACCAACAATAATCACCCGCATGATTTTTTATTCTCCATCATAACGATAAAGCGTATGCGTTTCTACGCGATGAATTTTCTTTTTCACAGCTTCCGACATAACAGGCCAGTTTCCATCATGTTCACATTCAACGCCTGCTGCCATACAACCTAGTATAGATGCAACAACCTCGTTCTTAGTAGCAATCATAGCAAGTGTGGCATATGCAAGCATGGCATCACCAGCTCCAACTGCATCTACAACCTGCTCTACAAAACTATCGATAGCAAAAAAAGCTCGGTAATCTCCCGGCTCTCTTGAAGAACGATATGTAATTGTTCCACGCTCACCTAGTTTAAGAATAAGTGTTTTACATTTAGAGCGACGGTACAACTCTAGCGCAAGTGGTCTCACTACTGAATCTTGATCGCCCAATGCAAACCGAGCTTCGCGCTCATTTGGAGTAATCAGATCAAAACCTTCGAACTCAAGTATATTGCCCCATCGACTAGCAACCTGGCTATCTGCAACACGATAAGCACCTTCAGGAATTGCAGCTGCCAATTCTGGAATTGTGTGTCGGTTAAAAACACCATGACGAAAGTCACTAAACACAACAGCATCCGATTTTATACTAGAAATTTGTTCTTTCAAACGCTTCACCGTCTTATCCGAAATTGAACGATTATCCAAAGTATCCACTTTGAGCAAACGATAGCCTTTTACAATGATTGCATTCTTATTCGTAGTAGGCCTTGTCTCATCAACGATGGGCAAAATGTTAACCCCAGCTTTTTCTAAATCATCAAGTACATAATTCTTAAACGCATCTTCACCAAGCACTGTAGAAAATGTCACATCAGCACCTGCTGCCTTAAGATGCTTTGCAATAATTGCTGCTCCTCCAGAATAATCTACCTTCTTCTGAAATAAAACGCTCATAGTTGGAGTTTTTGTCATCCCGCCAATCATGTCACAATAAGTATAGCTATCTACAATAGTATCGCCCACAACATGAACCTTGATCCCCTCGAATTTATTAAGAGTAGCATAGAGATTGCTAAACGTAATATCTTCCGCAGTCATTAAGGATAAAAGTTTTTCAGTAGCAATTTTTGGTGGAGCAAGTTCAATGAGAGCAGAAGATGAATACACAATATCTCCTGGAGTAAAAATAATTTCACCACCGTATGTTTCTAGAACGGCCAACTCTTCTTGAGTCTTAGGATTTATTCCTCCACTAGAATATTCGTAGCCCTTTGCAAAGTAGTCCGGCTTGATTAATTCTAAATTGTAAAGCGGAGTTGGTCTACGATCAATAATTACATAATCAACTACTTCTAAAGCAGCCAAATTGATCGCTCGTAGATCCTCTGGAACATAAGGACGAGAGTTCGCCTTCATAATGTGTTCATCTGCGGTCAAACTGGCAATCAAAATGTCACCTTTTGTTTTCGCATACAAAAGATGCCTAACGTGCCCAGGGTGAACAACATCAAAGGTTCCATGACACATGATCACTTTTTTTTGACGAGGTCTCGGCCCAATGATTTTCGAAAGCTGCTCCGCAGTTTTAATCTTTCGCTCTACTAGTTTTTTGCTTGTTTCATCCATGCTTCCTACCAATCTTCCATAAATCAAAAATTTAGGGGAAAAGTTTCTTCATTCAATCCAGAAAAATAATCTTCCTTTTTCTGGTTCCAAAAATTCCATAAGTTCTAAGTGCTGAGATTAGACAAAGTTTCAAACCACGTCTTTGTCGCATTGGCTATGGTCTTTGAATCCCATAAGGGAGCATTGCGCCAATATTCGATATTGTCGAGAATACGTTTTACGCCCTCTTCAAAACTCACCTTCTGAGTCCATGCTAATTGGGATTTAATCTTGGTAATATCCGCCCAAGTACAATCAGGTTCTCCAGGTCTTTTTGGAATGTAAACTACTGGGCCATCAAGTAATTCAACCAAGCGATTGACAGATTGGGGATTTCCAGCTCCCAAATTGTAAAGCTCTCCCACAATCTTTGTTGTAGCTGCCTCATAAAAAGCTTGCACAACGTCGGTTACATAAAGAAAATCGCGTGACTGAGTTCCATCTCCCACAACAGTGAATGGTCTTTTTTCTAATTTTTGCTTGAGAAAAACACCAAATACAGCACCATAAGCACCTGAGGTACGAGAGCGCGTACCATAAGCGTTAAAAATCCTCACTGAATTGACAGGCAACTTATAAACAATATTCCAGTGAAAGCATGCTTGCTCACCTTGATATTTACTTAATGCATACGGATATTGTGGAGAAATAGCATGATCTTCTTTCGTTGGAACATCTGCCAGGCCATAGCATGAGGATGAAGCTGCATAGACAAATTTTTGAACCTTTGCATACCGTGCACACTCCAACATATGAACTGTGCCTTGGACGTTAGAGGACATGTACTCAAGAGGACGTTCAATTGACGGGACAATATCTCCTATACCAGCAAAATGGAATATGTATTTTACCTCTTTAAAAAGAGGATCATTTGGTGCAAAGCTTCGAATATCACGCTGTTCAAACACAAGCGATTCTTTAGAATGATGAGCAATATTCTCCTCACGTCCTCCAACAAGATTATCAATCACACGAACTTCGAAACCCTCTTCAATCAGCAAATCCACCATGTGACTACCGATAAAGCCTGCTCCACCGGTTACTACTGCAATTGGCTTCGTTTTCATGACGCTCTTAACTCCTTTAACCGTTTAACATTGTAATAAAAAGTGTCACTTAAACTATTTTGAAGTTTTCCAGCCTTGAAAGCTACACACAAATCCCGTACCGCATCTTCAACAGTGCGCTTTGGCTGAAAATCTAATGCGCCTCTAATTTTATCAGAATTAACATGATAAGATCTAAGATCGTCACTTGAAGTAACTTCAATTGGAATATTGCCTTTTTCAGGAAAAAGATCTTCCACTACATGCTTCACAGTTTGAGCAATTTCCATGATTGACATGTTCTGGATAGCTGCATTGAAAATTTGTCCAGCGATTTTCTCATCTGGCACCCTGAGCAAAAGTTTATAGAGATCTACCATATCTTGGATATGCAAATTAGGACGTTTTTGTTCACCACCGAACACCGTAATTTTGTTATTGTTCATCGCATGATTAGTAAGAATGTTTACTGACAGATCAAGCCGTTGCCGCGGTGCATAGCCACAGAGCGTCGCGGGACGAATAGCAACGCATGTAAATTCAGGTGATTGGTGTTTGAAAAGAAGCGGTTCACACATTCCCTTATATTTATTGTATAATGTGAGCGGTACCAAAGGATGTTCTTCAGTGACGTTAGGAGAATCTGAGACACCATAGACAGAACTTGATGAACAATAGATGAAACGTTTAACCCCGGCAGCCTTTGCAGCAAGAACCATAGGTTCAAAAGCATGTAAGTTCACTGAAGTGGACAATTTTTCATCGAGTTCGAAACTTGCATCGTTAGAGATACAAGCAAGTGAGATAACCGCATTCATATTTTTTAAGGCTTGAGTAAGTTGTGGCGTATCCCGGATATCTCCCTTAATTAGAGTTAAATTAGGGTTGTTTTTTGGTAAAAAATCATCACCAAAATACATAATGTCGTACACAGTGACTTTATAGCCAGCATCAAGTAATTGTGGAACAAGTAAACTGCCAACATACCCCGCACCTCCAGTAACTAAAACTTTTTCAAACTTCATTTTTCCTCCAAAATGTTAAGCTGCAACTTCTGTTTTAATCTTATATTGAGACGCCTGTGCATCACAATAAAACATCTCTACCGTTTCCAGTGAAAATTTTTCTAAGTCCTTTCCAACTGAAGAAAGTTTTTTTAATATATCATTTGTCGCAGTGATAATATGACATCCCACAGAGTCTGCTTGAAAAATATTCAAGAGCTCTCTCGGGCTAGCCCAGATCAACTCAGCATTTGGCCTTGCTTTCATAATCTCAACAGCCCTTGTCATAAGAGGAACCGGGTCACGACCAGTGTCTGCAATACGCCCAGCAAATACTGATATAATTGCAGGAGTACTCTCTGATAAACAATCAACGATTCTGCTCACTTGTTCAGGTGTCATTACGGCAGTGACATTCAACTTAACACCAGCATTGGATAATCTTTCAACTAAAGGCCCCGAAAACTCTCCACGCGTATTCATAACAGGAATCTTCACGTTAACGTTACTTCCCCACGAAGCAATTTCAAGCGCCTGCTGCTCCATCTCGTTGAATTCATCAGCAAAGACTTCAAAGGAAATTGGACGGTCTGATACTACTTTGAGCACTTCCATTGCAAATGATTTATAGTCTTTAACACCTGCTTTTCGCATAAGTGTGGGATTGGTAGTGAATCCTTTAATCAAAGGATTTGCATACATCTCCTCAATTCCCGATAAATCAGCACCGTCGGCAAACAACTTCACCTTTAAAGGTGTTTCCATAATCATAACAATCTCTCCTTTCGCGGATAATTTTCTTGAAGAATGAGCCCGCCCGCTTCTTTTAAAGAACTCACCGTCGCATCGGGAATATCAACAAGTTGCTCTTGATATTTATAATCGACAAAAAAAGTATAGCATCCAGCGGCCTTTCCCGCACTTACATCTCGCCATCTATCTCCTACCATAAAGCTACGATCAAGATCTATGTTCCATTCATAAGCCGCTCTCATCAACATCCCGGGTTTCGGCTTTCGACAATCACACTCATCTGAATCTATATGAAAACACGTCTTAATATCATCACACAAATCTAAAGCACGCAGCTTATTATGCATCACTTCCACCACTTCCCGTTGTTGAATTCCGGTTGCAACGTCAGGTTGGTTCGTAACCACAATAACCAAAAATCCAGCTTTACGCAGAGCACGGATCGAACTTTCCACACCTGGAAGAAAATGAAACTCATCAAAAGTAGCCGGAGGATAGGGCTTACCTTCGAATACCTTCACACAATTGATAATACCATCCCGATCTAGGAAAACTGCCCGTCTTAAATTAGTTTTATGTGCCATCGATTATTTTCGAACACTACCATTTTGTTGGTATTTGTTGCAACTTGGGGTGAGAAACAAGGCAATGCCAAACCACTGCTTGAAATGCCTCTGAATGTGGAGTAATTCGAGATTCACTAACCGTAGGAATAACAATCACTGTATCTCCAAGTTGTTTTGTGTAGCCACCATCACGCCCTACAATTCCAAAAATTTTCATTTTTCGAGATTTAGCCTCATCAAGTGCATGTACGATGTTAGGACTAACATTTTTCTCTAAATTACCACCACCAACTGAAAGGATAAATACCGCATCATTTTCATTTGCCTTACTCGTCCTCAGCCACATCGCAAAAACCGTATCCCAACCTTCATCATTGGTGCGAGCAGTTAATTCTGAAACATTATCAACAGGTGTATAACATTCTATGCCGCAAAGTTTTCTAAAATCATTAACCGCATGACTACAGTTTGCTGCACTTCCACCAACACCTAATAAAAACATTCTCCCCTCGCGTTCGCGAAGTGCGACTAACTCATACGTCAACTTTTCAACAGCAGCAAAGTCAATTGATTTTGCCACAGTGCTTACTTCTTCAAAATATTGCTGCGTGTGTGTATCTCTCACGTTTCCATCCTTGCGTTTCGATTGGATTCTTTTCTGTTTTCATCAAAGCGAGTATCCCTATGAGCACTCGCTCCTACAATTTTTCCTTCTTTGATATATTCTAGAAGAAGCGCTAGCATTGCGCCAAAAAAAAGAGAACCTACAAAAGCACCTAATACCATCTGCTTGCGTTTTGGCTTCGACCGTTTTTCAGGCACTCGGGCAGAATCAACAATTTGAAATGCCAAATTATCCTTAACTTCTTCAATTTTCGCCATTTCATACTGCTGCACAAGCAGTGCATTTAGTTGGGCTAAAGAAGAACGATGCGCTGATAAATACTGATAGTAAACTTGTTGTGAAACTCCTCGAACGTACATACTGCCATCGTCTTTCTTTTTTTCAACTACGTTTTCAATCAATTCTTCATCCAGTACTTCCAATCCAAGATCGGGAACTTCTTCTACACTAACATCATCCTCACCTACAAAAACATCTATCTTTGATCCAACCGATGATCCTCTTTTGTAAAACTCTCCAAGCTCTGTCCCTGCATTAAGGAGCTCCCGCTTATTTTTTATAAGTTGTCCTTTGACAAAGAGTTTATTTTTTCTTGCAGATGTAAAACTTCTTTCACGAATAAAATCTTGTAAGCTTTCCACGTATCTATTTGCCATTTTGGCTGAAAATTTTGGATCTTTGTATTCGGCTTGAATTTTTATTACTCCCGTTATCTCATCATTTTCAAATTGAACATGCCCAAGAAGGTCAACAACTGCAGAATGCAATGACTGCCCTTTCTCTGGCATCAACTTATATTTTTTCACCATGCGCTCTGCCAATGTGTAACTTTGAAGCAGTACCATAAGTTGCTGCGCCGGCTTTATTACCCCCCCCCCTCCCATTCCTACCAAAGAGGCTAATGAAGAAAATCTGTCCGTTTGACTACTCTGAATAGGTAAAATTACAGCTTCTGCCATATAGTACTTAGGCATTAATAGACTTGCCACGATTGTAGCCAAGGTTACAACTGCGACCAATATTGTAATGCTTTTTTTTCTTTTTTTTACTACCTCTAAATAATCAAGAAGATTAATTTCATCATTAGAGCACTCTTGCATGCCTCACCTCAGTAAAATCTACAAGCTGGTTATTGCCAAATAAATTATTTTTAAACAAACCTATTTCGTCAGCTGATAAATCGTGAATCCGCTGATGATACTAGACGTAATGGTTGAATACCATTTGATAAAGTTGTCACTTCTAAATGCTCGCTCGGGAACAACAATAGTATCACCAGGACTTACGTTGTATTTTTTATTACTTAATATTCTCCGAATTCTTGTTCCATCAGGCTTGAGAATATACACTGCATGCTTATTCGCTTCTTTTTGGGGGCCCGACATATTCATAAAATCTTGTACAGAATAGTGACTGTTGAATGCAAACGAACCTGGCAAAGCCACGGCACCGACTACATAAACATTGTTGTTATAAGAAGGGTAAAAAACATTATCCGCAGGAAGACTGGAAACATTATAATCATAATCTCTTCCTCGGCCTAACACGTGCGGAATGATGATAATATCACCATTTTCAAGCTCAAATCTTGACAGTTCACTTGCCGAATTCATAACGCTCAAGACTTCTTTTTTACTCTCTATATAGCGAATAATTTTAATAGACTCCAGCAAGTCTACTCCCGCTGTAAATCCACCGCTCATTTCTATGAGATTGCTTAATGAGCGATCTTTACCCACCATTTCAAAAACTCCCGGGTGTTTTACAGGGCCAAAAATCTCAACATTCTTTTCGGCAAAGGGAACAAGGATAATATCATTATCTAAAAGAAAGGGATTGTTCGAAAGATCACCCTCAAGTTCAAACTTGATAAGATCATATCTTTTAATTTGTTGTTTTCGTCTTAATTCAACTGTTCTTTTCGAACCTGTTTTCGTTGCTCCTCCGGCAAAGCCTATGGCTTCCGCAATTCGAGTAGATGGAGGTAAACGATATGTACCTGGCAATACAACATTTCCCAAAACATGAATTTGGTACCCTAAATCAGGAATTCCAGACATGCCTCCCAAAGGTATTTGAGAGGGATTAAAAACTGCTTTATTTTGATCACCCAAAAAATTACTTGGTTTTGTGCCTAAAGAAGGTAATTGAGATTGGGCGGGTAACTGAAAAGCCGATAAATCCCGCTTCCCCAACGCTTGTCCAGCGAAACCTTGAGCCCATAAACCTGCGGAATAAAATAGAACAAGCACAAAAAAGAAACCCGAAAACACTTTACGCATTTTGTTACCTTTCCTTACCATTTAAAAATTTTCCCGATAGCTTCTGTACCATTCAACTACTTTTTGCAAACCTTCATCTATATTAATTTTCGGCTTCCATTGAACACGACGTTTAATTTTTTCTATGTCTGCAAATGTTTCTAACACATCTCCGTCTTGAAGTGGTTTGAAACGTATCTCAGCTTTTTTTCCAGTGGCCACTTCAAGCGCAGCGATAAAATCCATAAGCGCAACTGGTTTATTATTTCCGATGTTGTACACTTGAAATGGAGCTTCACTTTCAGATGGCGAATCATTCTTAGCTTCATTTTTTTTCGGAACACAGCAAATCAATTTTGCAATCGCGTCTACTACATCATCAACAAAAGTAAAATCTCTTTTCATGTTTCCGTCATTATACACATCAATAGGCTCACCATTTAAAATAGCCTTTATAAATTTGTAATACGCCATATCGGGTCTTCCCCAAGGCCCATAAACAGTGAAGAAGCGAAGACCCGTTGTGTGAAGCTGGTAAAGATGAGAATAGGTATGCGCCATCAATTCATTTGCACGCTTTGTGGCGCCATAAAGAGAAACGGGATGATCAACTGCATCAGTTTCCGAAAAAGGTTGCTTTGTATTTGCACCATACACAGAACTTGAGCTTGCATAAACAAGATGTGGCGTTTTTGCATGGCGGCAGGCTTCAAGTATGTTGAGAAAAGCAACAATATTTGCATCAACATATTTTTCAGGATGATCAATGCTGTAACGAACACCAGCTTGAGCAGCCAAATGCAAAACGCAGTCAAAATTCCCATCAGAGAAAATATTTTTTACAGCATCTTTTTCAGAGAGTTCAACTTTTTTGAAAAAAAAGTGTGGATATTTTTTCAACCCTTGCAGTCGAGCTTTCTTTAAAGTTACATCGTAATAATCGTTGAGATTATCTACTCCAAATACTTCATGGCCTTCATCTAAAAATCTTTTAGCAACGTGAAAACCAATAAAACCAGCGCTTCCAGTGAGTAAAATTCTCATGAATTCACTCCCAAGCGGCCAGCATGATTTATTTTTCCACAAAGTTCATCAATCAGGTGAACAACGCGAACATTTTTTTCAAATTTTTTAACGTCAACAAACTCTGTGCTCGCATTGAGTATTGCTATTTTTTCAGACGAGGAAAAATCAGCGGGCAGATCTCGCTTCACTGTTCCGTTTGTGCCACTTTTTAAAAACCCATCCACTAAATGTGCAAACTCACCTTGGCCATAAAGATAAAACTCATCAACACCCTCGGCCTCAAGTTTCAACATTAAATTACTAAAATGTTTTTTAAAATCTTTGTACGTGTGAATCGTTTCCACAATATACTTGTAAGAAAGAATTGTTTTTTGCAGAAGTCCTTTTGGCGTCAACAAATACTGAACTGATCGCATATTCATGCGACTTACTTTAATGTGGCCTGTTTTGATCAACTTTTTCAAGACCGCATTCACAAAACCAACCGACATACCGGTATCACGAGCAAGCTGACGCTGTGATATGGCTCGGGGCTCTAGTGAAAGTGATTCCAAAATGGAACGTTCACTTTGCGAAAGTTGTGGAGTGGTGTTGAGTTGAGTTTCCATGAAAAATGAGAAAAAGACAGGCTACCGCCGGGGCACATTCGGAAAATGTACCAAAAACAGAGAAGAATTCGTTCCGCTATACTGTTCACTTTTAGATAGAAAACATCTTGTTCAAGCTGTGAACGTTCGATTGGCGAACACTTCTAGTCACTTTGAAACAGAGCGTCAAGTGCTTATTCATTTCTAGAAGATGAGTGGAGTTAGAAGGAGTTGTTAAAGGATAACTTTAGAGGTATTCAACCTCAACATCCCATAATTCTGCACGAATAGTTTTGTGATAGGCCTCGATCAAAACTTTAATACGTCCATCGGCAGAGGCAGGTTTTTCCAAAACTCCAACAAGGTCTTTTAATGGCCCATGTATAACTCTAATTTTCGAGCCTTTTGAAAGTTTTTCTGCCGTTGCAAACAGCCCCTTCTCATTCACGTGCTCTTGCAGAAGTTCAACAATACGATCATGTACCGGAACTGGAACAGAATCTACGCCCAAAAGTTTCCGTACGCCTCTTGTGTAAAGCACATTGCGATGATGTGTGGGATCATTCAAATCAAGACGAACAAAAAGATAGGAAGGAAAAAGAGATGAGGATTTTTCAAAATACTTTTCTGCGCGACGAACACGCTTGAGAATGCGAGGATAAAAAACTTCATATCCAACTTGCTTCCAACGCATCTCCACAAAAGCTTCACATGCCGGCTTGGTCTGGGCAATATACCACCTTGGTAAAGCATTTTCTTTTTTCTGTGCCTGCACGAGCAAAACTCCTCCCCACATTAGTTTTGTAGGAGATATGTTTTTTATTTTCCAATTGTAGTAACAGCAAACCCAAGCGCAGCAAGGGCTGTAGAATCATACAATAATCTTCCATCAAAAACAGTAGGCGATTTCATAAGCTGTTTTATTTTTGCAAAATCAGGACTACGAAACTCCCGCCACTCTGTGCACACAAGAAGTGCATCTGCATTTTCTACGCACTGATAAGCGGTATGACACCATTCAACACGAGAAGCTAAATCACTCAACGCAGCTTTTGCACTCTCTTCTGCAGCTGGATCGTAGGCTGTCACTTTTGCTCCCGCTTCCAAAAGATTTCGAATAAGATCTAACGATGGTGCAAATCGAACATCGTCTGTTTCAGCCTTGAACGCTAAACCCCAAACAGCAACTTTCTTTCCAGCAAGTTGCTTCATACCACCAAAATTTTTTACAATTTTATTCCAAAACCATTTTCGTTGTTCGTCATTCGCTTTATCTGCGGTTTCTACAACACTGAGAGAAACATCGTATTCTTTTCCAAGTTGAACAAGTGCCTTCATGTCTTTTGGAAAACATGAGCCACCGTATCCAAGACCTGCATAAAGAAAATCGGAACCAATGCGAGGATCGGAACCTATGCCTCGACGGATAGCTGAAATGTCGGCACCAACTACTTCGCAAAGGCGTGCAAGTTCATTCATAAACGAAATGCGCGTAGCCAACATTGAATTTGCGGCATATTTGGTCAACTCAGATGATGCAATGTCCATTTGCAAAAAACGATCTTGCTTAAGCATGAAGGGAGTATAAAGCTTGTGAAGTTTTTCGCCGACCTCTTTTTTTTCTACTCCAACCACCACGCGGTCAGGCTTCATAAAATCTTGAACAGCCGCGCCTTCTTTGAGAAATTCTGGATTATTTGCAACTGAGATAAATGCATCAGCATCTAACCCCCTCTTTTTCAACTCTTCCGCGATAACAGCTTTTACACGAAGCGTTGTTCCAACGGGAACTGTACTTTTTGTTACCACAATTTTTGGAGTGTCAATCAGCTCTCCCAGTTGTTTTGCAACTGCTAACACATTGCTAAGGTCTGCCTTTCCCTTCTCATCGGGCGGCGTATCAACACAAATGAAACATATTTCTGCTTCAGCCAAACCTCGTTTGAGGTCTGTGGTAAAAAAGAGTCTCTCTTCGACACTGTTTCTTTTTACGATTTCTTCTAAACCTGGTTCATAAATCGGGATTCTGTGATTTCGCAGGCAATCAACTTTTTTTGCATCTTTGTCTACACACCAGACTTGATTGCCCACATCAGCCAGGCAACTGCCTGTAACTAAGCCCACGTATCCTGTTCCAATAATGCATAACTTCATCTTAAAAACTCCTTTACCCGCCTTCTGTTCATCTGAAGGGGCGGAGTGTTAACTGATCACCTCTAAAAAAACAAGTTTTTTTCATTTAAGCTTCATGCTAGACAACTCGCCTTAACCACCCTTTTTTATTGGAGTTTTTCATGTTCGGATCTCTTTTTCTTCTTTTTACCGTCACCCTTCTCCCTTTTTTTGAACTCAGAGCCTCTATTCCTCTTGGAATTCTTTCAGGTACCCTGCAACTTCCGCTGGGCTATCAGATGAGTGGTTTGGGGCTCAACTGGGCATTGGTATTCATAATCTGTGTTTTCTCCAACGCTTTTTTAGGTCTTATTTTGTACCCACTCATCAATCGTTTTATTCATCTTTTAGAACACATTCCCACATTCGGAAAACACTGGACGAAGTTCACGCATCGAACTCAAGCCAAAATTCATCCTTATGTTGAAAAATGGGGAACACTTGGAATTGCACTTTTTGTTGCTGTTCCCCTTCCCGGAAGCGGAACATACTCAGGCGCGCTTGGCGCTTATCTTTTAGGATTAAGCTTTAAACAATTTCTCATTGCTAATACCATCGGAGTTTTTTTAGCTGGAGCTGCTGTCACCCTTATTACGGTAAGCGGTAACGGATTATTCAAGCTCTTCTTCTCGTAAACCTTGATGATTGACGAAGCCTGGCAGAAAGATTAGGAGCTTCGGAAAATTTGCACCCGTAGCTCAGCGGATAGAGCACTGGTCTTCGGAACCAGGTGCCGGGGGTTCAAATCCCTCCGGGTGCGCAAAAATTTGGCGTAAACCAAATTTCGTTTACGTAATTCGAAATTCGTTCTTCGAAAAGATATCAAAAAACCGATGCAGTTTACATCGGTTTTTTATGGTATCAATTTTAGGTTTTTCTTACTGCAAACTTTGCTCAATGTCTTCAAGAGCTTCTAGGGCTACTTCGTCTTCGGGATCAACTGCTAACAATTGATGATAGGCGTTTTTAGCAGCTTGTAGCAAACCAGCCTCAAGTAAAATGCTGGCATACTCGTGCGCACGCTCATAATGCTCGGCGCCACCATCTTCTTCAAAACGCTCCTTTAACAAGTCTACAATTTTTTGATTGAGCTCTAAGAGATCTTTTTCTTTTTCATTCACCATTTTTCCTCCTTGGGTGAAAACCTAGATGGGGCAAGGGAACATAAAGTCAAGCATTGCTCGCAAAAACACATGGGGAAATGCTAATTTTTCATTAGACCTCTTGCATAACCTGCTGCGCAACCCAATGACTTCGTTGGGGCACCCCAAAATCCTCACGTATTTCCATATACGCTCCGGTTTCGGGGCCCCGCCCCGCCTCGTCCTTGGGCTGCTCGCTACGGTTATGCAAGAGGTCTATTAAATCTCAACAATTTAGATGGATCATTGTGGAATAGGTTTTAGTTTTACCACCACCGGATTGAACTCATTTACCGTGAGGTTGAGGTTGAGATCGGTTGGCAAATATCCCTCTTGCTCAATTCGAATACGGTAATTTCCAAGCGGCAACTCATGCAAAATCACCGGCGTTTGTTGCGCAACAGACTTGTCATTTACCACTACTTTTGCACCCTCAGGCTCGGAATGAATATAGAGCACAGACTTGAAGGGAGAAATTTTTTGGAAGAGATCATTGGCTTCTTGCTTCACCGTTTCATCCTGCGCCTTCAACATCACTTCAACCAAAAGTGGGAGTGACTCGTTTGTTTTTCCCTGAATGGCGTACACATTTACAATGCCAAGCATGGCTGGATAGCGATTTCCCTCATCCGTTTTTGCTTTTTCAAAATATCCAAGTGCTCGCTCTAAATCACCGGTGCCCAAATACGCTTTGCCCAACATGTACTGCGCCAAACCTTCTTCGGAAGAAGATGGCGTACTGGCAAGGGCTTCCGCCAACTCATTCACCGCTTGTTGATACATTTTTCTGCTCAGTGCAGCTTTTGCATTGTTGATGTGCGCACCTGAGAGTGAAGTTTTCAGCTTCACTTCGGTTGCATACGGCGTATTGATATCTACTTTCAACGCTTCGGTATGCTCGAAATATCCTTCTTTTCGAAGTGTCATCTGATGTTCACCAAGAGGAAGCATGCCGTTGTATGGAGTAACACCAACTTTGCTTCCATCTACAAACACATCGGCATTTTCTGGGAACGAACGAATGGCAGCAGGAAAGACACTTAAGTCTTCATCACTCACCGCCATGACATAAGATGGATTTTCAGTTTGAAGTTTTACTTCACGGCGATAAATAATATCTTGCACAAAGGTTTCGGAACTTTCACTGAGCCTTCTCGCGCGACGAAGTTCGATAATGTAATTGCCATATGGAACATAGATAGGCTTCTGCAACACAATCTCATCAAGCTTTGCCGAGCGTTGATTGAAACGATCGTAGTCGAAACTGCCTTCGAGATAAAACTGAACATCGCGAGGTAAATTATCAACCCTGATCATCCCAATAGGGCCACGGAATAAAAGTGGAATAACGGATTTATCTTTTGAAACGGTAAATTCGAGATCTTGCGTAAACTGCTCTTTTATTTCTGGAAGGACAAAGTCTGCGGTTGCCGTGTAGGTCTTGTCTGGTTCAAGCTCCAAGTTTATTCGAAGTGGCGTACGTCCCAAAATTTTTCCTTGGAATGTCACCTCGGCGGAAATAGGACTGGAAGCAAAATCGAGAAAAACCGGAAGCGTATTTGACTGCGTTGTGCCTGTTGCAGGCGAAAGCGTTTTTGTTTCGGAAGAAGCATCTAACGGTGTTGCTTCAGGGCTTGCGCCTTCTAATGCTGTCTGAGATTCAGGTGAGGACTCTGGCGCATCTGCATTTTGTTCTGATGATGTTTCTTCAGGAAGAATATTTTTGGCACTTTCGGCTGGTGTTTCAGTTTTTTCAGGCTGAAGAACTGCAGCTTTTTTGTTGGGCAATTCTTTTTCTTTTTTCCCATTAAACAAATATGGCTTCAAGAAAAACCCGAGCGCCAAAACAACACAAAGAATGCCCACTGCTAAAAAGATTTTTTCCCGTTTTGTGCGCGGAGACATTTTTTTCTTTTCGGCTTTTTGTGTTTTCTTTTCTTCTTTTGATTTCTCTTTTGCTTCTCTCTGCAAATTTTCTACTTTTTTCATCACACTTGCAGTTTCACCATCTGGCTCTGCTTGAGCAAACACTGTTCTATCGACCATGATGTAATCGGCTGGAAGTGTCATCTCTTCTTCAGTTGAAATTTCTTGCGTAACGAGACGCAAAAGATAAATGCCCACTTTAACCAAATCTTTGTGCCCAATCATCACCGATTCATGAATGAGCCTCCCATTTACGAGTGTCCCATTTTTAGAGCCGAGATCTTTTACCTGAAACGAACTTCCCTCTACAAAAAGTTCTGAATGCTGACGTGAAACACTTTGATCTTCAAGCCTCACATTTGCAGCAGATGAGCGACCAAGAACATGACCACCTTGGCCGAGGCTAAACCGCGTACCAACACGTGGCCCGTCTACAACAACCAAATATGGTGGGCTCAATTTTTCGGGAGACGGCGTAATTTCATCGCCATGTGCAGAAACACCAACAAGTGTTTTTTCGTGAATATCGGGATGAGAACCGGTTAGCTCTGATTTTTTATCTTCATCTGCCATGTTCCGGCTGCACTATCATAGTTGAAAAAAAGCGTCCACAGTATTCTGGGGGAAGTCTAATTGAGTTGATTTCTCTCTCTGTTCATCTTAATCAAGAAAGCTATGCGATTCCTTTTTACTTTCTTTTTTGGTGTTCTTTTTTTTCTTTTTTCATCAGCTTCTCCAACGAACGCGTCTTGTGTTCATTGGCCCCAACTGATGCACTATTCTTTGGCTGCACATCAAAAGAAAAATACTGCAATTTACCTCCAATCTTTTTCCTTTGAAGGCAAAAATGCACAACTTACTTGGCTTCGTTCTGGCATTCCTTTTTTGTTGGGCGACTATCTTTCAAACACCAATCTCGTTTCGGTGCTTGAAAGTGATCAAAGCAACAAAGAAAAAATCAACTACATCCTTGAAGGAACTTTCCATGAAGCAAAAGGAAATCTTCAAGTGTATATCAGCTTAAAAGATAAACAGCAGAAACTTCTCAAAACATTTTCACTTCAGATTCCATATCCTGAGCACACTGCTTTTTTTGAAACCCTTAAAAATACCAGCGAAGAAATACTGAAAGCGCTTAAACTTTCCTTTCACGAAGAAGCGCTGCAACAAATACGAAATCGTACACAGTCAACGCAGGCCTATCAATGGTTTGTGCAGGGCAGAAAAGAATTATTTCAGTTTACCGAAGCTTCTGCTGAAAAGGCATTGGCTGCTTTTGAAGAAGCAAAAAGTGCAGATCCCAGATCACCTCTTGGCTATCAGGGTGTAATCGACACCAACACTTTTTTGGGACTCGTCGCAAAACAAAAGAAGAAAAATTTTTCACCTTTCTACAAAGCTGCTGCAAAAGAAGTTGAAGTCATGAGAAAAATTACACAAGAAAAACTAACTCCTTCGCTTCTTGCATTTGAAAAAAGTGGAGATGAAAATGATGGCAAGAAATCAAAAACATCGGCAAATCGTTTTCTTGCAAGCCATAATGCCTTCTTAGAAGCCTTGCATTACGGAGATCAAAAGCAATTGAAAAAAGCTTTCACAGCTCTAAAAACAACGGTGGAGCTTGTACCTGAAGATGCTGTGGCTTGGCATTTTCTGTCTGATGTGGCAACAAAACTTGGAAAAACAGAAGAAGCTAAAAATGCTTATAATCAAGTAAAGCGTTTAGACCCGTGTTTCTGACGAGGAATTTAGGCAATTTACTGTCATTGCGAGTTTTGCAAAGCAAAACGTGGCAATCTCCTCAGACGATTCACAAATTCAATTTGTCAGAGGAGATCACCACGTCGTTACACTCCTCGTGATGACACGCAAATTGTGAGAATTGTAGATCCCGCATCAAGTGCGGGATGACAAAAACAAGATTATTTCACTTTGTTGTTAGTGACATTAAAGGAAAACTATTTATGCTTTTTGAAAAGAAAAAACCTTGTCTTAGTTTTATATTCGCTCTTCTTTTTCTTGTGTTTGCCTCACCAAATCTGGCGGCAAAAAAGAAAATCACGCAACCCACCGAACGAGCTGTCTACCACAACAATCGCGGCATTGTTTTCCTCGATGCAAATGATCTCGATCGCGCCCTCTTCGAAATCAAAACCGCCATCGAACTTTCTCCAGATTATGTGGAAGCCTACAACAACTTAGGCATTCTTTACAAAAAGAAAGGGCTCTACCCCGAAGCGATTAAGCAATTTGAAAAAGCTATTTCCTTGGATAAGCGCTATGCTTCTGCCTATAGCAACTTGGGCGCTGTCTATCTGGCGATAGGAAATATTGATGACGCCATTAGCACTATAAAAAAAGGGCTCAAAAAAGATAACACTCAAGCTGATGCTCATTATAATCTTGGACTTTCCTATCTTGAAAAAGCTACGGCTTCAAAAAAATCATCTTACATCGATAATGCCGAAAGCGAATTTAAACTTGCAACTCAACTCAACCCAAACTTGAGATACGTGCATGAAAAACTTGCCGATGTTTACCGCAACCTTGGAAAATATGAACTTGCTGTCATTCGTTATCGCTTAGCCTTGGATGATCAGCCAAATTCTGTTGAGCTGTGGAACAAATTGGGAAACCTTTATTTGGAAATGCAACAACCAACAAAGGCACAAAACTGTTTTCTCAAAGCACTTGAACTCAACGCAAATTCTGCTGATGGTCACATGCAACTAGGCGTCTATTATCTTGGCCAGAAAAAATATCAGGAAGCCTTGCAAGAATTTTTAAGCACCACAGCGCTTGATGCCAGCAATGATCTTGCTTGGTTCCGACTTGGATCAAGCTATTTTGCACTTGCAAGCGAAGCGAGCCAAAACAACAAACCAGATCAAGCCGAACACTTTTATTCTCAAGCCATGAAGGCGTACGAGAAAGCTGTCAAAATCAATCCCACACTAGCCGACGCGTACTACAACATGGGCCTCGTTTTCCTTAAACAAGGAAAACTTTTGGATGCAGAAAAACAATGGAAGTTGGCGCTTGCAATTTCTCCTCAACATGCGCAAACACTTTACAACTTAGCAACGCTCTACCAAATGCAACATAACACTCAAGAAGCAGGAAGTACTTTTTGCCGGTTCTTAAAAGCTGCAGGAAAAGATTTTCAACAAGAGCAAGAGCTCGCACGAAAAGTTATTTCGGGTAATTATCAATGCCAACACTAATTGTCAGCGAACGCGGAAAAGAAAAAGAAGACGCTCTTCACTTTGACAGTGACGTCATTTCTATTGGCCGTCATGACGATAATTTTATTCACCTCCCTTCTCATCGTATTTCTCGATATCACGCCGAAATCGTGAAACAAAAAAATGATCATTTCATCAGCGATCTTGGCAGTGGAAATGGCACTTTTTTAAATGGTCAACGTTTGGAAGCGAACGAACAATTTTTGCTCAAACGTGGCGATGTGATTACCATCGACACCTTCGACTTACGCTACCTTGAAGATGACAAAACAGAACCTGGACTTCAAGAAGATGAAGTCACCGAAAGTGACGTGTTAGAAGTAAAACTTCTCAAAAAAGTATTGGCAGCACTTGATAAAGAAACTGCACCTAGCCTGGAAGTGTTGAATGGAGTTGAAGAAGGCAAAAAAATGTATCTCACGGATGACATCACCTCTTTCATCGTGGGCCGTGATAGCGAAGCTGCTTTTCCCATCAATGAGCATGTTATTTCAAGACATCACGCAAAGATCAGCAAAAAATGGGGCGGCATTTCCATTCGAGATCTCGAAAGCAAAAATGGAACTTTCGTAAATAACCGCAGAGTAGTGGAAGAATTTCTTCACGATGGCGATCGCATTGCGTTTGGAACTATTTTGGTTATGTTTCGAAATCCGCAAGAAATTAATGTGGAAAGCTTTGAGCGCATGGCTTCAAAACGAAAACCTGCGGCGATCAATCCAAATGAAATTCCGCTCACTGAAAAAACTGCTGCGCCAGAAACTTCTTCAGCTGAAGAACATGAAATGGCGGAAGATAAAAGCAAAGAAGACGTTTCGGAACAAAGTGAACAATCGGTTTCGGAAGAAATGAAAAAGAAAAAAAGCTTCTTTAAACGCAAAATGAAAACTGCTCTCAACTACCCCACTCCTCACACAGCTCAAAAGCTCACCACTACCGAAATAAGCCTCATCGGCATCGGCAGTCTCATCCTGCTTTTGGCGCTGATCACTATTATCAATTTGTTGTTTTCGTGAGGAATTGTATTTGTCATCCTGAGTGTAACGAAGGATCTCCTCGTTCAATTGCCAGAGGAGATTGCCACGTCTTGCTTCGCAAAACTCGCAATGACAAGGGGATGACAAATAAATTCTGTCAGCGAATTATCTAACACATACAGCAATGACAGCAAAGTGTTGCAATTTAAGCATTAGCAGCTTGAAGAATTTCTTCTGGCAATGAGACTCTTGCAATAGGTTGAATGCGCAAGTTTTCTGAAAGCTCTTGATAGGAAAGCACTGAAAGTTGTGGAAATTCGAGTTCCACAATTTTTCGGAAATACCTTCTAATTTCTGCTGTGGTAAGAATAACGGGAGGCCGCGCTCCAGGAGGAAATGGATGTGAGGCAATTTCTTTTCCAACTGACTCCACAATTTCTTGCGTAATCTCTGGCTCAAGCGCCAAGTAGTTTCCTTTTTCTGTTCTGCGAATGGAATTTTTTACCAAGTCTTCAATGTCCGGATCTAACAAGTACACTGCAAGCGTACTATCTGGACCAGCATATTTGTGCGTAACATAACGCTTCAATCCCGCACGCACGTGTTCAGTAAGCACCAAGGTATCACGCTCAATTTCACCCCACTGCGCAAGCGTTGCAAAAATGGTTTTTAAGTCTCGAATGGCAATGTCTTCTTGCACCAAGCGCTGTAAAATTTCGGAAAGCTGCAAAAGGGTAATCACTTTTGGAATAAGTTCTTTCACCAAAGCTGGATGCGTTTTTTCCAATTCAGAAAGCATGGTCTGCACTTCTTGCGCGCCCAAAAATTCTGCGGCGTGCTTACGCAACACATACGAAAGATGCAAAATGAGATACTCTGCAATATCCCACATTCTAAAACCTGCTTGCGTTGCCACATTGCGATGTTCCTCTGCAATCCACGTTACAACAGATCCATCGATAGGATGAATCGTTTCAATGCCTTCAATGTTAAACAGCTGCAGTTGCTCAAGAGGCTCACCCACCAAAATGTGGCCCTGCATAATTTTCCCCTTGGCCACTGGAACCTCATTGATGTTGATCATGTAAGCTTCAGCTTCCATATCAACCGTTTGCCCACGCACTTGAATACCGGGAAAATTCACACCTAACTCATAATATAAACCATGTCGCAAAAGAGGAATGAGCTCATTGATAAATCGTCCACCATCTTGGCTATCATCCACAAAAGGAATAAGAGCAGAACCCACTTCAAGCGAAATGGGGCTTGGCATAATAAACGGCAGCACATCGCCATGTTTTTTGATGGCTTTTTTCACGGCTTCTTCTCGTGGTTGCTCTGCAATTTCCTGCACCGCTTTTTCTTTTGACCTCATCATAAAAAATGCAGTGCCCCCAACCAGCAAACTCATAAGAGCAAAAGGAATTTTAGGAAGACCAGGAACAACCGCCATTATTCCCAACATAATAGAAGCAATAATCATTGCTTTTGGATAAGCCGTAATTTGTGTAATGATATCTCTTCCAAGATTACTATTTTCTTCTTCAGACGTAACACGTGTCACAATAATACCAGATGAAACTGAAATAATAAGCGCTGGAATTTGCTGCACCAAACCGTCCCCAATGGTGAGCAAAGAATACACTTCAATAGCCTCAACAAATGGCATTCCTCGCTGAGCCACACCAATAATGAATCCGCCGATAACGTTGACGAGAGTAATAATCATACCGGCAATGGCATCACCCTTCACAAACTTCATGGCTCCGTCCATGGCTCCATACAGTTGACTCTCGCGTTGCAACTTCGAACGACGTTCCATCGCTTGTTCCATGGTGACAATGCCTGCACGAAGATCAGCATCGATCGACATTTGTTTTCCCGGCAAGGCATCCAACGTAAACCTGGCTCCCACTTCAGAAACACGCTCGGCACCCTTTGCAATAACGATGAAGTTTACAAGGGTTACAATGAGAAAAAGAATTCCACCCACCACATAATTTCCCTGAACTACAAACGAACCAAACGCTCGCACCACTTCACCCGCATCAGCTTGAGAAAGGATAAGACGCGTTGTTGAAATATTCAGCGACAGGCGAAACAAAGTACTCAGCAAAAGAATGGTTGGAAATGAAGCAATTTTTAAAGCATCAGAAATATAAAGAGATGAAAGAAGAACTACCACACCAATGGTAATCTGAATCGTGAGCAAAATATCCACGATTGATGTTGGCAGAGGAATCACCATCATCGCCATCACCATGACAACAAGCACCGCAATGAGCACGTCGCTGTACTTTGAAATCATAGTATTGATGTTGAGAAAGGGAATACCGGATGGTGAGCTACCACTATCGTTTGCTGAGTTCATGGCCATATGATTAAGTGATCCTTTTGATATCATTAATCTTTAGTGCAAGCAGTATACCAGACTCTAGAACAGAAAAAAAGAAACAAGAACAAAGGTGGTACATGAGAATGACTTTCAAGCTTGTCATCCTGAACGAAGTGAAGGATCTCCTTGAAATCATTTAGATTCTTCGCATGCGCTCAGAATGACAGCATGTTAACAGTCCACACGCCCTAGGCCCCGCAGCATTTTTTGTATTTCTTCCCCGAGCCACAAGGACAGGGGTCATTTCGCCCCACTTTTTCCTCGTCGCGCTTTACCGTCTCTGCCCGCATATCGTGATCTCCACTCGCTTCCCGCGGAGCTTTGGCTTGTAAAGCTGAAGCTGCAAGGGCATGTTTTACCTGAAGCGCGGAACGTTTTGCAGTTTCTTCTTTTGCCCGGTCAACACTCTCTTCGCTGGTCACACGAACGCGGAAAAGTTTTTCCACCACATCATTCACAAAGCTGTTCATCATACGATGAAAAAGCATGAAGCCTTCTTTTTTGTACTCAAGCAACGGATCTTTTTGAGCGTAACCGCGCAATCCAATCCCCTCTTTCAGATGATCCATTTGCAGCAAGTGTTCTTTCCACAAGGTATCCAAAGTCTGCAACGTGATAATTCGCTCCACCTGTCGCATGATGTGCGGAGTGTTTTCGGCTTCACGTTCGTTGTAATATCCCACTACCTTTTCGAACATCTTTTGGCCAAGCTCTTCTTGGCTCAAGCTTTTGTCGCTTTCACTCAAAATGGGAGTGGGCAAATCGAAACGCGCCTGCATTCTTTCTTCAAAAATGCTGGCGTCATATTCATGACTTATTTTTTCTGGAATACATTCTTCTACAATTTCGGTAAGCGCTTGATCTATCATATCAAGCACCATTTCTTTATTATCTTCTTGGGTCAACACTTCGCGGCGTCTTCCATAAACTGTAGTACGCTGCTGATTCATCACATCATCAAATTCGAGAAGGTTTTTTCGAATTTGAAAATTGTGGCCTTCCACTTTTTGCTGTGCATTTTCAATAGCACGTGAAAGCCATGGATGTTGAATTTCATCTTCTTCACCCATTCCAAAACGTTCCATTAAACCGGAAATACGATCGCCTCCAAAAATGCGAAGCAAATCATCATCAAGCGAAAGGTAAAACTGAGAACGACCAGGATCACCCTGCCGGCCAGACCGTCCACGAAGCTGATTGTCGATACGCCTGCTTTCGTGACGCTCGGTACCCAAAATACAAAGGCCGCCAGCAGCAAGCACTTCTTCTTTTTCTTTTGCGCACAAGGCTTTGCACTCTGCCAAGACCTTTGTATACTCCTCAGGATTTTCTTCGGGATTTACTTTTGATTTTGCCAAGAACTCTGGATTACCGCCCAAAACAATATCAGTTCCGCGACCAGCCATGTTCGTGGAAATAGTGACAGCATCTTTTCTTCCGGCTTGCGCTACAATTTCGGCTTCACGTTCGTGCTGTTTTGCATTGAGCACGTGATGCTTCACTCCAAACTGATTCAAAAATTTACCGAGTCGTTCAGATTTTTCAATTGAAGTGGTTCCCACCAAAACGGGTTGATGTTTTTTATTGAGCTCGCGAATTTCTTCAACCACGGCACGAAACTTTGCGTTTTCAGTTTTGTAAATTTTGTCCGCCATGTCTTCGCGACAAAGAGGTTTGTTTGTGGGAATAACGCGAACATCAAGATTGTAAATCTTGGCAAACTCCGGTGCTTCAGTATCTGCCGTTCCTGTCATCCCAGAAAGTTTTTCATACATTCTAAAAAAGTTTTGAAAGGTAACCGTAGCAAGGGTTTGATTTTCGTTTTCAATGTTCACATGCTCTTTTGCTTCGACTGCTTGGTGTAAGCCATCGCCCCATCTTCTTCCGGGCATAAGCCTTCCGGTGAACTCATCTACGATAACAATTTTTCCGTCTTTAATAACGTAATCGACATCAAGCTTGTACATCACATGCGCGCGCAAAGCTTGATTCACATGGTGGAGAATTCCGATGTTGATGGGATCGTATAAGTTTTCGAGGGAAAGAAGTTTTTCTACTTCAGCACAACCTTCATCGGTGAGCATAACTGACTTTGCTTTTTCATCGATAGTATAATGCTTTTCAACTTTGAGATGAGGAACAATTACATCTACTTTTCGATAGAGATCTGTTGATTGCTCGGCCTGACCAGAAATAATCAGCGGAGTGCGCGATTCATCAATGAGAATAGAATCCACTTCATCCACGATGCAAAAGTAGAGAGGCCGTTGCACAAACTGAGCTGCATCAAACTTCATGTTGTCACGCAGATAGTCGAAACCAAATTCATTATTGGTTCCGTACGTAATATCAGAACCATAAGCTGCTTGGCGTTCGGCATCGTTGATACCATGCTTCACCACTCCAACCGTCATGCCCAAAAACGCGTACAGCTTTCCCATCCACTCGGCATCTCTTGTTGCCAAATAATCGTTCACCGTAACTACGTGAACCCCTTTACCCGCGAGAGCATTGAGGTAAGCAGGCAAAGTGGCAACCAGCGTTTTTCCTTCGCCTGTTTTCATTTCGGCAATGTTTCCTTCATGCAACACAATACCACCAATGAGCTGAACATCGAAATGACGCATACCCAAGACGCGAATGCTAGCTTCACGCACAACGGCAAATGCTTCTGGCAAAAGATCGTCAAGCGCTTCGCCATTCACAAGACGCGCTCGAAACTGGGCGGTTTTTGCTTGAAGCTCTTTGTCGCTCAATGGCTTTAAGGCAGCTTCGTGCGAGTTGATCTGATCGATAAGCGGACTCATCGCCTTCATGACGCGCTCATTTTTGGTTCCAAATATTTTTTTCAACGCCTGCGAAAACATAAAAATACCTCATCTCTACTTGCTTCTCAAAGGAGGAAGGCTACCGACTTATCGTTTTTTGGTGGTGATGAAAAGGTAAAATTTCTTTTAGATTTTTTCTGCAATGTAAAGCATTGGGTCTACCGGAACACCATCAACGTGAATTTCATAATGCAAGTGTGGCCCCGTGCTACGGCCCGTATTTCCCATACTTGCCATGACCATACCACGTTTAATTGTATCGCCTTCTTTCAAAAAAATGTGCGAACAATGGCCATACAAAGTGCTAATACCTGAACCATGATCGACAATAAGGGTGTGACCATAACCACTTTTGTATCCCGCAAAACTCACGACACCATTTCCAGGCGCAATAATAGACGTGCCTCGTGGACCAGCAATATCAACACCTTCATGCCATCTGGAATGATTTGACCACCCTCTTCGATCGCCAAACTCGGAAGTAATCCAACCACGAGTTGGCCAAAGGGTTGGCAAAGATTTCCAAGGAAGAAGTTTGTCATTTCTTTCTGACAAAACAAAATGAACATTCTGTTCGAGCTTATTTACGTTGCTTTCCAGGGAGCTAATGTTTTCAGAAACACTATCAATGTCTAAAAGAGAAAATGAAGATTCCCACTGATTAGCCTTTTCAAGAACGGCACTTTGCTGAGTGGAGCGCTGAAAAAAGCTAAGATCGTGGCTATCGATGGGGCCTGTTCCTTGCTTGGTAAGCTCATGCTCTTTCAAAAGACTTTCAAGCTTTCCGGTAAAACGTTTTGCTCGCCCCAAGGAACTTGCCAAGGTGGCAACACGGCGCTGAAGCTCGGCCTTTTCAAGTTGAAAATGGGTTGCTTCTTGGTTCTGAAGTTTAGCCTGCTGGTAGAGACGTTGGTAGGAAAAAGTTTGGAACACAAAGTAAACAAAAAGCGACGAAAAAAACACCCCAAGCACCGCAACAGAAAAAATATGCTTAGCTTTGAGTTCGAAACGTTTTACATTGGCGCTTTCTTTCGAAAGACAAAGAATGCTGTATTGCTTTAGTTTTATTTTTTTCATGTTTCAATTCATCTCCTAAAAGAGATGAGCGAGTCATCCTAACGTGGTTTGAAATTCAAGTGACTCGTGTCTATCAACTCACCCTTCCAGTGTCAAGAAAAGTGAAAGCTTATTCTCTCAGAAATGAGCTGAAAAAGAGCAGTCTAAGAGATTGAATTTAAAAGATGTTTTTTATTTTATGATCCTTTGGACAATTTGCTGTCATTGCGAGTTTTGTGAAACAAAACGTGGCAATCTCCTCTGGCAATTGAAAATCGAGATCACCACGTCGCTATGCTCCTCGTGATGACAAAAAAGATGACAAAAAAAACTGAACACCGTAATAGATTGCTCTTTTTTAACCGGGAGAAAAGGATAATGGAAAACTCACTTCAAAAGACCATACTCGAACAACTTCAATGGCGATATGCGACAAAAAAATTTGATGCCCATAAAAAAATCTCTGAAGCTAATTGGCATGTTCTGGAAGAAAGTTTACATCTTTGTCCTTCTTCGTATGGATTACAGCCTTGGAAGTTTTTAGTCGTTGAATCCGTTGAACTTCGGAAAAAACTTACGCCCGCTTCATGGAATCAAACGCAAGTTGAAGACTGCTCGCATTTTGTTGTGCTAACAGCTCTCACGTCATTAACAAAAGAATATGTGGAGAACTACATCAAGCGCATCTCAAATGTGCGTGGAACTGAAAAAGAAAAGCTGCAAGCTTATCAAACAAGAATCGAAAACAGCCTCATTAATGCGTCTCATCATGAAGCCATTCGAGAATGGGCTTCGCGACAAACCTATATTGCAATGGGATTTTTCTTGAACACGGCTGCATTACTCAACATTGATACTTGTCCTATGGAAGGTATTATTCAAGAACAGTATGATGAGATTTTAAATCTTAAAAACAGCGGATACTCAAGCGTAGCAGCTATTGCAGCTGGATACCGAGATGAAAGTGACGCACTACAACACGCCAAAAAAGTTCGCTTCGAGAAAGACGATATTATGGTGAAAGTATAGAAGAGGATCGTTTAAGCTTCGATGGTTTCATCTTCACTGGCTGCGGCACTCAACGCTTCAACTTCTGCAAGCACCACGGTGATATTGTCATCTCCGCCGCGTTCGTTCGCCAAGTCAATTAAACGCGCGCTGGCATCGTCCAAAGAATTGTGAACCAAGATATCTTTTATCTCATTTGCATCAATCAAGTTTGAAAGGCCATCGGAACAAAGTAAAAATTTGTCTCCAATATTGAGTGCACGGATTTCAACATCAGCTTCCACTTCATCTTGAAAGCCTACCGAACGCGTAATGATATTTTTGAGCCGATGCGACTTTGCATCTTCTTCTGAAATAAGCCCAGCTCGTATTTGCTCGCCAACTAAAGAGTGATCTTGCGTGATTTGCTCTACCTCACCATCGCGAACAC